>JACLAC010010081.1_pt1 | contig 12318 bp, 9 predicted proteins | sample 8027881 | NCBI WGS metagenome assembly JACLAC01 (sample SAMN15725517, study PRJNA655200) | protist metagenome | isolation source: fluorescence activated cell sorting (FACS) single amplified genomes of... | place: Spain: Blaines Bay Microbial Observatory, Mediterranean Sea | collected 2016-01-19 | reverse complement strand
CATGATGTGTTGTTACCTATACCTATACCTACTAAATTAGTAATTAATTAAGAAATAAATTAGACACTCTAATGATTGTCAATACCGCCGTAGCTATACGTTTCATGTTTCTTACCGGGTGCGCCCATTAGAGGTCGTGAGTTGTTGTTATGTCTGTTCGCGTTCGGTCTTGTGATGATGAAGCTTATGCGAGAGCTCCCTAGTAATGGCAGAAAGCCAGCTCCCGTTTTTCCCCTGTGATAGATATTCTAACAAATTGTGTGATTTAAAGAATGACAGTTGTTCTCTTCTTCTGATAGGATAATGTAATGCAACTGAAATAGCATGATAATGAATTAATCAGATCATCATCATCATCATCATCAAGTTCGATGTCATAACTACTAAGGGCCATGATACCATCATCTCACTCGCCCAAGCCCTAGATACAAAGGTACAGTCGAAGTAGTTCTTTGGCTAGGAGTAGCAACGGGCCAGTTGTTGGGGCATGTGGAGTAGAGGTCATCATCATCATCATCATCATCATCAAAAGAAAGAGCGCCAACTTCTGATAAACTGAAACTGAAATGGAAACTGAAACTGAAACTAATGCGACGTCCGCGTCCCCAGGTACGACTCTTAATCTAATGCGACGTCCCCAGGTATGGATTGATCAGATGGATGCTCTAACAGTTAAACTGCTCTTGATGTACCCTTTTGGCCATGGGGTGATGAATAGGCAGAGAGAGGAGGGGGTGTTGGTCTGGATGTATTGTGTATTCAAGATTGACTAGCTTCTTGTGCGTTTGACTGCAACTGAAACTTGTACTAGATCATGATGTGCATTAGAAACTGAAACTGAAATGAATGTTAGTTTTCATTCGAGTTCCCATCTCGAACAGACAGTCCAATTCTCTTCGATGGCGAGCGCGGAAAAGGACTACTCGGACCTGGCGGCTTCGCCACGGCCCGCTGCCGTTGATAAGCCATCGATCAAGCGGCGTCCTAGTTCTATGGATGTGAGTGTTACACACTGTTGTTTGCATTTGCATTTGCAGTGTTGGTCCTGTTGGAAGCAAAGTTGCAACGCGATCTGTGAATGGCAATGAAAAAGACCAACCTTATCTGCTGGTACTCAATTTGGTTATGATCCAAAAAGATGGACCAGAAGGCGTTCTTTCTACTGGTGGAGTAACTGGGACCAGAGCACCTTTGTAGCTGCCTGTAGAGGTCGCTTAAGACCGAGTCCGGTTATCGATTGCTTGACCCAAAGTACACCTTAGCTCTTTCAATGCACCTAGAGGCCGCTACAAAGGTCATCCGATCCCAATTATCATACCATTATAAAGAACGTCTTCTGGTCTATCGTATAAGCCCACAATCGGTTCGACTACCGACAGATAAGATTGATTCTCATTGCCATAAACCATATGGTCGGTCGGTGATCAAACCATCAGAAGCTAATCCTCATCTTCAAATGCCTCTACAGACAGCTACAAAGGCCATACGACCCCAATTCCTTTTCCCAATAGAAAGAACGCCTTCTGATCTATCATATTAGCCCATAACCCATTGACCTGCAAACAGATAAGGTTGGGTTTTCAGAGCCAACAAATCGATGATCCACTTTGGGTACCGACCGACCTATTTTGTTTATGGCAATGAGAATCAATGTTATCTGTTTGCAGGTCAATAGGTGATGAGCTAATACGATAGATCAGAAGGCGTTCTTTCTATTGGGAAAAGGAATTGGGGTCGTATGGCCTTTGTAGCTGTCTGTAGAGGCATTTGAAGATGAGGATTAGCTTCTGATTGTTTGATCACCGACCGACCATATGGTTTATGGCAATGAGAATCAATCTTATCTGTCGGTAGTCGAACAGATTGTGGGCTTATATGATAGACCAGAAGATGTTATTCATAATGGTATGATAATTGGAATCGGGTGACCTTTGTAGCGGCCTGTAGGTGCTTTGAAAGAGCGAAGACGCATCTTGATTGGATCGATGATAAGCAACCTTATCTGTTGGCACTGGAACTGCCCGGCAGTCGATTGGATTGTCAGCTAATGTGATAAACAAGAAGGCGTTATTTGTATTGGTAAAGAAATTGGGACCGTATGACCTTTGTGGCTGCCTGTATAGGTGTTCAAAGATGAGCTTAAGGCTGATGATTGATTGATCAACCAACAGAATCACCACATTAATAGCACATTCTCTCTATTACTACTTATTCTTGGGACTTGCAACTAACTGTTCCCAATGATTGGATTTGCATTTTTATTATTATGTATGTATGACTTGGACAGAGGACTGACATGACAACACCAACACCAACACACACGCCCACGCCCACACCCAGAATGCTATCGACTGGCATTATGGCATCGTGATGCCCTCGTTTCCTGACGACGAGAAGGATGATTCAGTCGAGCGGCACCGTTTCAATGCTCTGCTGCGTCATCTTGCCCGTGGCGGAGCCAATACGTTTGACTCCAACTTTGGCCGTGAGCGCGTTAGCTGGCGTCGGGGAAAGACGCACGACGAGTTGTACATCACTGTCTCTGCCAACACGACCACGCTGGAGTTTATGGCCCAGGAGCTGAAGATGAAGGTGCGCGTGCGCGACTCGCGCGGAGGCGGATGGGAGCCTTTCACGCAGACGAGCAAGCGCGAGGGAAAGTTTCGTCATCCGCAGTGCCGTTGCGATGATGACGATGCCAACTGCGACTGCTGCAAGAACAGCGACGCGCAGGGACACTGCCACTGTTGTATCCTGACGCCGGCCCAGCAGTCGGTGCTGGTGCGGCGTAAGCTGCAAAACGTGTGCGACTCTTGGGTTCGCGAGATCACCGACGGCGCCGTCCTGGCTAAGGGCCTGCACCACGCTCTGGAGGAGGAATGGATCGAGAAGATCTTCCCGATGCATACGCTTCACCACGACAACGACTTTTATAATGGCCGCACCTCCTTCCTCAAGCGCTACTGTACCGGCGGTGCCATGATCTCAACGCCTTTCAACTGGACGCACGCCCACAACCGCTTCACCTCCTACTTCTTCGACTACTTTGGTTCCAAGGTTTCCATGTACTTTGGATTTCTTCACTTTCTGACCACCTGGCTCGTCTGGCTCGCCATTCCCGGTGCAGTCCTCGCCCTCTGGCAGTGGGGCGACGCCTCGTCGGACAACCGCTTCGTGCCTTTCTTCTGCCTGATTGTCGCCTTTTGGGCGGCCCTCAACCACAAGTATTGGGTTCGCAAACAGTCGGCCTACTCTTTCCACTGGAACACGCTGGACTTTGAGGAGCGCGAGGAGGAGCTCGAGAGCTTCACACGCAAGGCCAAGAAGACTGAGCGCAACGAGGAGGACGAGAATGAAGCTGACACGGCCGCCCTTGCTGCGCTGGGCGACCGTGCCATTGGCTTTTACGAGCAAGTGAGCGGCGAGATTTTTGTCGACCTTGAGGAGTTTGGTGCTGCCGAAATTGCCAAAGATCCCTCGATCGAGCCCTTTCTGCCCAAGACGCACCGCTTTGCCAAGGGCAAGTGCCCCAACGGGTTCTTTTGCTGCGTCTCGGGCGACGAGGAGGCGCGCGAGGAGGCCAACACCGCCTGTTGGCGTCGATTCCAGCAGATTATTTCGGGTTCCGCCATTCTGACACTGATGTTCTGTGTCATCATCATCACCATCTCGCTCCTCATCTTCCGCCTCGTCGTTCAGGAGGTGAATCAGACCTTCGGCGGCATCGTGGCTGGTTTTGTCAATGCCATTACCATCATCATCCTCGACTGGGTCTATCAGAAGGTAGCTGTCAAGCTCAACGACTGGGAGCAGCACCGAACTGCCACCCGGTACGAGGACAAGCTCATCGCCAAGATCATTCCCTTTACCTTTGTCAATTCCTACTGCAGTCTCTTCTGGATCGCTTTTGTCAAGGGCAACAACTCGGAGCTCTTTGGGCACACGGACGAGTGCGAGGGCTCGTGCATGGGCGAGCTCTCGTCTCAGCTCACCTCGCTCATGTTTTCGCGCATGGTCATTGGCAACTTTACCGAGACGGGCCTGCCCTGGATTAAGAACAAGCTTGTGACCTGGTGGAACGTGCGCAAGAAGCGCGGTGAGCTGGCCGATGAGCACCCGGATTGGTCGAACGCGCAACTCCAAACGGAGATTGAGCGCATCGGCCTGCGCCAGTCGCGCATCTCACGCGTTGAGCGGGAGGCCTATCTGCCCACGTACTCGCAGATCAACAATGTCTCTGGTGTCTTCGGGGACATGCTCGAACTGGCTGTCAACGTTGGCTATGTCCTGCTCTTTGCGCCTGCGGTGTGTTATGTTATTGTTGCTGTTTTTTTTTATTGTTTATTTATTTTATTTGTCCTTTTGTTGATTTGGTTTTGACTGATTAAGTCCTTCTTTGTACGACTTTTCTCAATTTACAGTTTCCGCTTGCCTCGCTCCTTCTTGTTCTCGCCAATGTCCTTGAAAACAGCACCGATGCATTCAAGCTGCTGAAGAATACGCAACGCCCACAACCAGCCGAGGCCTCTGACCTCGGTGAGTGGATACCCGTGTTCAAGCTGCTGGGTATCCTGGCTGTCATGTCCAACGCAGCTGTCATTGCCTACACGAGCGATCAGATGGACAAGTGGTTCAGTGACCCTACGCCCGTGGTCAAGCTCGCTATTGTCGTCTTTATTGAGCACCTCGTTCTGGGCTTGACTTTGATTCTTGACAAGGAGATCCCCAACCGCCCTGGTTGGCTCCGCGTCGTGCTTGCCCGCACCGCTATGATCCACGCGGTCCAAGACGACCACGCTATGTACCTGAAGGTGCAAGAGGCCCACGAGGTAACTAACTTGTCTTTCTTTTGTTTCAATTTCTTCTTTTGTTCCTTCTCCCTGTTTTGTCGTCTTCGCTTGTTGCTGATCCGAGCCTTTTTGCGCAGCGCCGCCGCAAGGAGAGCGAGCACAAACAGCCCGAGGAGTTTGACCTTAGCAAACTTGCGGCCGGAGAGGACGAGGGTCTGGTCGAAACTGACGACGACGACGATGATGATGTTGAAAAGGAGGATGGCGTTGGCGCTGAGGCTGCCCCTGACGCTGACGCTGACGAGAAGGATGATGTCGGCGCAGGTGTTGGTGACGATGACGCAGCAGACGACGCGGAAAACCAGCTATGAGGTAATTAAGGGTTAAATTGGGTTGCTAATAATATAGTGTCATTTAATTCAGTACGGTGCGAACCGCTGGCTGGGGCGGTGCCGCCGGTCGCGACCGTAGCCGCGCGGCTCGAGGGTTCGGGACGAGGCCCTTTCGGAAGAGAGAGGGCGGCGGTGCTCCTCAGAGCGGGGTCGGGAATCGTAGTCACGCTGGCTGCGAGAATCGCGAGAGCGCGACGACGGGGACTCAGTCGACCGGTTGTAGGAGGACCGACCCTGGCGCGAGGAGGGCGATTCGTACGCCGCGTGCTCGGGTGCAACCGACCGGTCGTATGACGAGGCACGGCTCTGTCGGGCCGGCTGCTGGGACATATCTTGCTTATCGTACGACCCGTAAGAGCGGCCCCGTGGCGCGTCCTGCTGCACAGGCAAAGGCAGCTGCTCGGGCATTTGCTGTTGCATTAGCGGCTGCATTGGCTGTTGCTGCACTGACGGCTGTTGCGGCAGAGGCAGCGGCTGGTGTGCCTGCGTCTGCTGCTGATCCTGCGGGTAGTACGGCTGCTGCTCCACGTCAGGGTAGCGCGCGAGCTGCGCCTGAGGCGGCGGTTGGTCCGCACGCATGACATTGTACATGGGCTGGGAGGCAGGTGGGCCCATTGGCATTGGCATCACGTAGCGCTGCTGCAGCATCATTTGTTGCTGCGGGGTCATGTACACGTACTGGCCAGAGCGCTCATCAAACGCGATCATCGGCTGCACAGGCGATGGCGCCGCTGCTGACGCCGGGTACTGCGGGTAATCAAGCGGGGGGCCCGGCGCAGGCGACGAGTTGCGGAACCCAGACGACGGCGGCCCCGCGCGGTAGTCAGGCGAGTAGCCGGATGGCGAGCGGTAGTCAGACATCGAGCGGTCAGACGGGTCAGAGGCACCAGAGAAGCGCGGACCGTTACCGCGCTGACGCACCGGCACACCACGCGCGTCGCGTTGGACCTTGGGACGAGCAGTCTCCACGGCAATTTCCACACCCTCGCACTTCGTCCGGTGCAAGCAGTAGCGAGCCCGCTGCGCGTCCTTTGGGTTGCGAAACTCGACGAACGCGTTGCGCGCATTCGACCGCGACTTGTTAACGCGAGCCAGCTCGCCGTACGGCTCAAAGATGTCCCGGACAGTGGATTCGGTCGTCTCCTTCTTCAGCTTACGAACGAACAGCATGGGGCTGTCCTCAACGGACCGATCCTCTTGCACGCGCTCAGCAGCAATGTTGCGGCCCTTGAGCTTGTAGCCGTCCAAAGCGCTGACAGCTGCGTCGGCGAGGTCAGGCGACCCAAATTCGGCAAATGCAAAGCCCTTCTTGACATTCAGATCGATGATGGGGCCGCCCATCTTGGACAGCTCCTTCTCCAGCTCCTTGTCGTCCATGCCGTACGGCAGGTTGCCCAGGTAGATACGCGGTCGTGGCCGGTCCGTGGGCAGGCACGGGCAGGAGCGCCCGTTGATCTTCAAAACCTTGTGCTTGGTCATGCACTCGCGCAACAACTCGCCGCTTTTGAGTGTCACGAAGCCAAATCCACGGCACTTGCCAGTCATCCGGTGGCGCATCAGGCTGCACTTAGCCACGCACTTCGGCCCGAGCGCACCCTCGAACTCAGCGATAACTGCCTGCTCAGTCACGGTGAAAGCTGGAGTGCGTGCGTGTGTGTTGTGTGTGAGTGTGTGTGTGTGTGTGTGTGGTCAGTGAAGGATTGGCGGACGGCAGGAGATGCAAAAACAAGCACTCACGCAAGTTGCACACGTAGACGACCCAAGGGCTTGAAGACTTCTTCTTGTTGGACTTCTTCTTCTTAGCCTTGGGAGTAGAAGAGGCCATCGGCGCGTCACCATCAGCGTCGGGGCTCTTCTCATCATCATCACCATCGGCGGCGGCCTCACTCTTGGCAGCAGCATCATCAGACTCGGAAGTGGACGACGACGACGACTTGGGTTCCGTGCCATCAGACATCGGCGCGGAGGCATCATCAGCTGCCGCCGCCGCCATGTCATCATCACCTACATCACCAGGGTCCACATTATTATCATCACCATCAGCAGTAGCCACCTCTGTCGAAGCCACGGCCCCGGTTTCACTCTCCTCCGCGGTACCATTCTCTTTCATCAATGACTCTATATGCTGGTCCTCGGCCATGAGGCAGATCTCCTGGATCTCGTCGAGATCAATATTCGTAGTCAAGCGCACGTACGTGGCGATGGTCTGAGCTTTGTCCTCGTCCGAGCCGAGCGCACTGCCAATGGCCTCGACCATTGCCTCGACACTAGAGGTACCGTTCTGGTGGCTGCGGATGGCATCGATGACGTTGTGGCGGACAGTTGACTCGAGCGAGACCATGGCCTCGGTAAAGTCCTGAGTGCCAGGCTCCATCTTGTTGATCTCCCTTTTAGCGGTGTGTTTAAGTAAGCCTTAGCCTTTTCTCAACGCTGGAACTGGTAGCTGGTAGGGTATGCTTTTGGTCTGTCGGACTCTGTCCGGTCTGGTGGAAGTGAGAGAGAGTGTTTGTTTGTGTTGTTTGTGTTCTTTAGTCAGAGGTTGTTGTTGTTGTTGTTGTTGTTTTTTGTTTTTAATTATTTTCAAAAGTGCAACCTCTTTTGCTAGAGCAGAGCAGACGACAGAACACAGAAAACCCCATCTAATCTGTTATGGGGACAGTTCTCACTCGATTGTCCGACCGACAGGTGAAACTGAAACTGAAACTGAAACTGAAACTGGAAGAATGAAAATTACAGATATTTTCCGGTCACTTTTAAGACCGTTTTCCAGGTTCCCACAGTGCCAACACACCCCTTGCTACGACTGAAATAATCAACTGAACATATCGCAAGGGTGGCTGTGTCGCGAGGGCTGGGTCGGGAGGGGCGGGTATCTGAACCTGAACAGAAAGCGAGGTAGGACCGAAAGTGAGGCACTTTCAGATGGTTAGTTTCGATTATCATCCCGAAATAATCTGTAAACAATCTGTAACAACCAAAATGACCCATGTTTCCGCGACAGGACCCCGTGAGAAAGAGTCAACAAAAGACCTCTTCTGCCGCCCTCACGGGGGTCACGGGGGGTTCCAACATGGTCTAGTGGCTGGAACAGAGTCCGTTTGACAGTCGGGAGGGGGTCGCGGCGGCGTGTGGTCCTCCGTGTGGCTTGTAGAGCGAGATGTTTGTGTCATCTTATTTTGCATCATTTTTGTGAATGACATGATGACTTTCTTTGGAGGGAGAGAGAGCGGATCAAATGACAGATTCAAAGGGTACGGTGGCAGGCAGAAGTACGTTAAGCGTTAAAACAATCAAATAGAATGGGAGACAGTGCCGTGGAAGGTGGCGGGCGTTTTCCTTACTCTTCTGAGTCTGAGGTCTTTTGCAAAATGGTCATGCATTAATTAATTAAGACAGTGCTTCGCGGGGCGATTGGACTCTTTCTTACCCTACTAACCCTAATAACCCTAGTGACCTCGATTATTGTCTTGAAACGTTCACAAATAATCTCGGAAATGATTCAAACGTCATATCAAGAGAATCAATATATATGACCATACAAGACCCCCCTTATAAAACAAACCACAGATTCGTATTCTACTCATTCTCGCGCACATTTTGGTATAGGGTACCTACATGTGCTGGACGTTTGAAACGCGCAAAAACAGTGCGACAGACAAACAAACAGACAGACAGACAGACGGATTAAAGGCTGGGTAGCACTTGTACTAGTGAGTCCAATCGTTTAATTCATGCATTAAAAATCTGACTTTCTCGTGAGAAGGGGTAAGGCAACAATTGCAATTACCTACAAGACGTACATAATTAAGACCTCAAGAAAATCATTCAATAAGGGTTATTAGGGTTATTAGGGTTATTAGGGTTATTAGGGTTAGTTGGGCTCCAATGCATGTGCATATGCAGCTCCATGACATGACATGCATGCACGTATGCACATGCATATGCATATACATATACATATACATATACATATTTCATCATTTATATAATTAATTTATATATTTATATAACATATGCATGCATTAGATAGGGCCACTGCCCATCAACAGATTAAGAGTCGTAGGACCAAGTGGCCCACTTACCAAAGATGTCTCCAAGACAAAGGCAGTCTTGGACCATCTCGGAGAAGGTTATAATAGTGAAAATAATAAATTTTTACTTGTGATAAAGGCTAAATGTAAAAACTTATTGTTTATATAAAATATAGAAAGAAGTTTTAACTTTAAACTAACTTATTGGTTTTTTACGTTCAAGACTACAGTAAGACTGATCAGATGGGCAAAGGTGGCTCCGTAGAATCTACTACTGTTAGTACTGTAAGGGTGAAGGAAAAGTAATTCCGACGCTCTAAAGGGGAGACTGCCCAAAACCAAGCACATATCTAGAATACCTATTACAAATGTACAACACTGCCACAAGCAGATGGTCGGTTGATGGTGTGTGTTGTGTGTGATAGGCTGCTGAGAGGCAGTGAGAGCCACAAATGCATTTGGACAAAACAGTCTGTCAATTTTCACTTTCAAAGAGCTCTACCACACGCTACAGAGCCTCCCATGCACCCGTAAAACATGCAGAATGATCACCGCGATATTTTAATTACTATGTGCGTGGTTTGAAGAGAGTCTGTCTGTCTGTCGGATTCTGAGTTAGCTCAGAAGTGAAAAACTCATTTTGCAAAGTTGCAAAAACAAGCAAGAAAGGCACCCGAATAACTAACATCAGCCGATATACCGCGACTAACTAATAGACCTGACACCCAATATTTATTTACTAACAACGCTAGAATTCTCCAGTCGAATTTCTATCATTTCGGCTTTGGCCGAAATCTCAAATTTCTCTTTCACGAATTCTTCAGGCTCTGTCTGTAAATCAATATCAGGTGTCAGATCTATAAGTTAGTCGCCATTCGTCGGTGTCACAGTTCATCCTATTTCCCTTATATACTATGTCTTCAGATCGACACTCATCCACTGCAGTCTCAACATGTTTTTGCAAGTTCATGCTTGATTCACATCATCATCCACATAACGATCAGCACCTCGATGGTTTAACTATCCGCAAGCCCAGGCAATTAGACATTCATTTTGCACAGCCAATTAATTGGCCCAATCATGTATCACAAAACCAACCCCACTTAAAGATATATCGACTCATACAAACATACAAATCAAGCAACAATGCCATCAAATCGCAAAGAAAACTTCCGCCTCTACCGCCTCAAGCACTCAGCTCGACTCAAGCGCTACGAGCAACAGAGCAAAAATCATTCATTGGTCAACCACACGTGGCCCAGACCACCGGCAGCAGTGGCATCGTCTGATCGGAGGTACTGCTGAAAGGCTTTGGCAGCATCGGACAGATAAAACGAAACCTTGTCCATCAGTTTCGCCACGTCACGGAGATCTTCGGCGACGTGGTCGGACAACTCGGCCGTCTCAAAATCAATTAGGTACCACACATTGTCGGAGACGATCACGTTTGGCCAGCGAATGTCGCAGTGACACCAGCCTTGGGCATGAAACGCCTTCAGGGCAGTCAAGACGGCCAGGATAACCAGCTGCAGGACGGACTCATCACTGACAATCTCGCTATCAACACGGCCGCTCTCATCCACACACATGGGTGTGCCACGAGGGGATAGCACCAGATCAATGGTTCTCCTGCTGCAATTGTTGTGTTAGCGATACTCAAACAAGACAGGAGCAAAACAAAAGACAAATAAAACGTACGTGGCAGAAATATCGGCGCCGAGGGATACCGAGTTGGGAACATTCTCAAGAACTTTGTACATCTCCCGAAGATGATCGCCAAAGTCGGCTGCGGACGCAAACCGCTTTGCTGCGGCCGGCATCTTGTCCCAAAGTATACTCTGGAAGGATGGTCAAGGAGTGAGAAGTTAGAATATGGATCCGTCAAGAGATTCGTCAGCTCAAGGAAACAAGATACCTTCTTGACAACGGAGGGAAGGAGCAAAATTCTCGCAAAGTTCTTGTCGATTTTCGTGATGAGGAGATCAGGGCGTCGAACAACAGCTGTTCGCAGACACCGAATCATATTGACAAGCCACTTCAACATCTTGGCACGGTGGCTGAGCTTGTTCAGATTGAAAGTTCCGAGCGGTTGCAACTCGATTCCAGCAAGACCACGGAGTGGAATAAAGAATTTGGCCTTGTGCCCAGCACCTGCGAAAAGAAACACAAAGGCAGCATGGATAACCTTATCCTTCAAGTCGTTGACAGCGTCAATCATCGACAAGGCTTTCTCTTCCCCAATGAGAAGAATGACATTCTCAGCGTTGGTGTCACTAAAAAATATTTCCAAATCAGGCCGGCCCCCAGATTTGACACTCTCAGATTTTGACTTGGCGTTGCGATAACCTGAGGCATCGAAGTCGTCGAAGCACGACAGCAGTTTGCGAATGAATTTGACGATAAGGGTGTCCCACTGCGTTTGGCGGAAAGCTTCGGACGAATCCGGGGGCTGGACAAAGTCACTACTAAAAACCAAATTCAGATTGGAGACAAACCCGACGTCGTTGTCAACACCATCGTGGAAAACAAATATGTCATCATGATCTGCAGCGATTTGACTGTCGCCGATTGGTAAGCAGCACTGCAGTGGGGTGTTCAAGAGCGCTCTCAGGTTCTCAGCAGAAACAACATCTGGAAACTCATCAAAAGGAGCGACAAGAACAGCATCCAAAGACACATTCGTTGGGCGGCGGCGTTTTTTCCTGCCTGTGAACGCAAAGCAAATCAGCAACAGTACTCAAATCTGGAAAACATACACAAGCAACAGCAAGCCCACACAACGGATAAACAAAACCAGCTGCCCAAGGCGGGGAACCAGCAGCCGCTCACCCAAGAATCCCGCACGCACCCCAAAGCAACCGACCAAACTCCACCACTTCAACGGTCCAACTCACACAAGCCAAACAATCGCCACAGCAAAACAGCCAACCAACTACACCCAATAAACGACAGCAAAAGAACCGCCCTCCGTCACAAGCAGGAACCAAGCCGGGGAAAGAGGATGGAGGACGGGCGAGAAGATTGGGATGGTCTGTCCACGCAGCCGACTCAACTCAGCCACCCAAGCCAAACAACCACCACAGGACAGCACCCAACCAATAAACG
>JACLAC010023186.1_pt1 | contig 12326 bp, 15 predicted proteins | sample 8027881 | NCBI WGS metagenome assembly JACLAC01 (sample SAMN15725517, study PRJNA655200) | protist metagenome | isolation source: fluorescence activated cell sorting (FACS) single amplified genomes of... | place: Spain: Blaines Bay Microbial Observatory, Mediterranean Sea | collected 2016-01-19 | reverse complement strand
GGTATGTGGTCTATTCCTGAGATTCGACAAATGAAAAAGGAGATTGTGGACGAAGTCGATTTTCAGGCGAAAGCGAACCCACTTCAAAAGATTTGGAGGATGATTCGGGGAGGATAAATCGATACGATGCATCGCACTATACATCTCAAGAAACTTAGACATGATGTTCAAAATCAATTTTGCATTATAGTCTGGGCTATGCTCTTTTCTAGATAAAGTTTTAGGCACCATTCGTTCCTTTATAGGTCATCATCCAGTACAAAAACACCACTACAAAGACAACAAATAGAACCATGTAGCACATGTGCTTTCCAGAGCTTGTGTCCAACATAATCCCAATCTTTGCCAAACTTCCTTGAAGCAAATCGCCTGTCGATAGAAATCCCTCTCCCATTTGATCTAGAAGTGAATTTTGCTCTCGAACTTCGCTTCCGATATCCACCGTCAAGCCCTAGCGAATTAAATATTGAGGTAAAAAAGAGATCAAGAAGTGTTAGACCGAGAATGATTCATAGCAATGTTCGTCTGTAGTAAAACAAGTCGTTTCGATGCGCACGTCTAATGTATTTGTTTACCTTGAGGCGGGCCACTTGTTCGCTCAATTCGGATATGCGATCATTATTTTGTTGTTCTAGGATGTTTTTGTTGGTATCGTCATATTTTCGACCACCTTCGACATCCCTCCCGTAACCTCCAGTGCTATTACGAGAATACATGTTCTGTGAATTGCTATGACCGTTCGTATTTTTGCGTTGGTGCATGGGATTCATATACGTCGTATATCAAGATACAGTTCAAGGTTGCTTTTAATTTGTAGAAATCTTTTTTGTAAGCTCGAAGGTTGTTGTAGTCGTTTGCGATCGGGGATGCAGCTGGGATGAAGCGATGATGTTGTTGTGAATTACAATGGGTGTTTTGGTTCATCGGAGGTTTTCCAATTTGACGTTCACTCAGACATCGCTTCGTTTATTAACGGTTTTTTCAGCGTTCAAGCAACGTTGTGTTTTGCGGGGTCTGTCGTTCATCTCTTTTTGAGTCGTGTTGTATCACGTCTCGGTAGTGTTGAGAAAAATGCCAAACATACTTGTAGCATTTTCTTTCCTCTGTCTATTTTTATCTTCAACGACTGGAATTTTGATGAATAAGGCAAAGAATTTAATTCGAATGAGGGTTTGTATTCTTCCTACATGCTATTCACACCTGGAGAGTTATGATTCAACGTCGGAGGACGCTGAGAACTCACAGCAGCAACTTCCATCCCTAAGCTACTACTAGTACAATGAACTACCGTGTAATCGGTGTTTGAAATCATACATTATTTTATACATCGCTCGCTTACCATTGTCTGGTATTGGGAAGCTCAAATATCACTGCAACCATGATATCGCGTCTTGGTCTAGCTAGATCGGAACATGTCAGGTGATGAAGCGACCACTTCAATACCCGTGCGCCACGATAACTCGCTCATGTATACGAGGCGAGTTCCAACCGATTTATTCTCCATTTTCTTTCTGTCCCTTTGAGATGCGAACTATGAACACAACGTGTGTGTGTAATATTCGTCATCGAGTGACGAATCCGTATCCCGTTCAAAAGCGCAGACAAACCGAAGTAACCGGAGATCAACAATCGATATGGTTTTGCATTATTCATCAAAACAAGACTCCAGCCATTTCTTCACTTCTGGGTAAATAACATCACTCTGGGTTCCCTTGAAGGATTTGAGAACGCCATTATTTTCGTAATAGTCAACCAACGGAGATGTCGACTCGTCGTATAGTTGAAGACGGGCGCGGACGGTTTCTGGTTTATCATCGTGGCGTTGCACTAACGGTTCTCCAGTCTCGTCATCGAGCCCTTCCACTTTAGGGGGCTTGTACGAGTAAGAGTAGATTCGACCAGACGGTTCATGGATCCACCTGCAAAATTGTTTGGTTAAAATCGGCTTTCGTTGAGAACATAATTCAATTTTCAAAAATATTCCCGAAATCCTGCCAACAATAACGAAAAGCGTAGGTCTTACCTATCAGTCAATCGTTCGACGATTGTGTCGTTTGGAATATCCAAGTTCACAACCATGTCCACGTGTACACTCTGTTCTAATGCCTCTGCTTGAACAACGGTTCTTGGAAAACCATCCAACAACAGAGACTCTCCTTTTTCCAGAAAAGGTGCGGATTCTTCGACGACAAGATCAATCATCAATTCGTCTGGTACAAGTTTTCCTTCTTTCATGTACTTTGCGGCTTCAAGACCAAGCTTCGTTTCTTGTCGAACATGGCTCCGCAAAAGATCACCGGTGGACACGTGATGAAATTGTGGAAAATCCTTTTTTTGGAGAAAGCGTTCAAGAGTTTCCGTTGAAAACATAGAGAGGTGAGAGAACTTTATTGCAAATATGTTTCGTACCCGTAACAATACATTGAATGACCTTTCGTCGCCATTGAAGACGAAAGATCCAAGATGTTTTGCGCTTGCGACTAACCTTCAAAATTTTTCCAGAGATTGTCCCTTTACCTCCACCTGGTTTCCCCAGAATTAACGCAAAGCGACTTTCTTCCTCTGCTTCCGCTTCCATCATTGGCGTCGATGACATCGATCGGTTACCAACAGCCGGTAGGTTTTCCGACAAAATCGAAACATTTCTAATCAAAAGAAATCCTGCCGACGTAATACTCTGTGAGTGTTGACGACGACTGTAGGAAAAGGTTCGAAACGAGTGCTTGGCGGCGAACATGATCGATAGTATCTTCCTTCAATTTGCGTTATGAGATAGTTGTTGCACTCGATTGGTGGAGAAAAAATTGTATTCTGTGAAGCGTCGGCAGAAGGTGGACGGGACGGGCCGTTCGTTGAATTTGTTCTTCCTCGAACTTTCTTGATTTGTGGGTGCAAATGTTTTAGAGTGTCATGATTGGATACAAGGAGAAAACAAGAACTTCTTGTTCTTTTTGCAGAAAAAGGGGCGGTCGGTCCATGATCCGCCATTTTTTTACCTTTCAGTGGCTTCCGATATTGAAGCCTCGTGTCGATGACGACGTGATCTTGTGACGTAAGCACACATAAAGAGAACTCTACAAATTGATTGCTTCTGTTTTGAAGCCGCAAAAGTGTTGTAATTTCGGATCGCCTAGTGCTCTACCAGGTACTCTACGGTTAGGAGTCTACGAAATTACAATGACATTATTGATGGTAGTAAAAGTACGAGGAGTATGTAGGATGCGGAGGCTATCATCGGAGTAGGAGAAATGCTACTTTGATTGACGTACTGAGGACTGCACTACGGGATACTCCTACCGCTATTTGACCAACGGAGCTTTCTTGTCCACGGTGTGGACAACGATTATTCCCACTTTGTTTGCAGGAATAAATCACGTCGTTGCAGAAACGGTACTATTTTTTGAATGACTTAATTCCGCGCGTTCCCGCCCGTGGTTCCTTAATTGCAATACGGCGTGCGCGTGTGATTCATTTGTGACACGGGATACCGCCTTATTCAATAGTCCGTCCAAAAGCAGGACTTCAACTTCATCCGTTGAAGTGCGCGAAGACAACACCAACGGAGGTCCAACAAATTTTCGGCCCTGCCGGTGCTCTATGATTTTAGCAGAGCAAGTCCCCCCAATATTTTTTCTGTCAGGCGTCTCTCTGAACGATGCCCAACGCATATGGATTGCGATGATAATTCAGTGAGTCCATTCTTTGGAAGCCGAGACATCGTGCCCATTCCCAAGTGGACATCTGCAAAGTATTAGGAACTAGACAGTCCTCTGTCACAGATCAAGACTGCCAACCTATCTCTTTGGGAAAGCATTGTAGAGCAACCAGGACCGCCACACTTGTAAAAGCTAGCAAAGACAATTCCTTCTCGACCCATTCCGACTTTAATCGGAAGCACGCACAATACGGAATTCGAGAGCTTAGTGAATTAGTATCATTATTTGGTGTACACCAGAAGAAAAAAGCTGTTGAAGAAATACATTGCAAATATAACACAATAACAATGGGTGATACTGTCAGCACCCTGCTATTTCAGCCACCGCCTCCGACCAAACTAAAGGAGAACAAGATCATATGGCTGAAGACACCCCACGGAAAGAGAATTCCGGGGTTTTACATACACTACGGCAACTATGATGGAGAATATGTATCGCGTTCGTTAACGGTGAAAGAGTTACAAGCAACAGATACATCAGAGGGGATAACAATATTGTATTCGCACGCAAATGCGGAAGACCTGGGGAGCATTTATCCATGGTGCAAATTCTTGAGCAAAATGCTCAAGGTCAATCTGTTTGCTTATGACTACACTGGCTACGGAATGGCGTATGATCAAGGTAAGCGCATACAATCACTGGTTTCGATGTCTTTCGGAAAAGATATTTGAACAACGAAGCAAATTGCTAACACGTTTCGATTTGATCTCGATCACAGGCAAACCATCGGAGGAATTTTGCTATGCTGACATTGAGGCTGCCTACAAATTCTTAAGGTTCGACTTGGATGTCCCTTCGGAAAATATCGTCTTGTACGGGAGATCGCTCGGTTCTGGTCCTAGTTGCCATCTAGCAGCTGGGACTTCGCAATCGGAAGGAACCGAACACGGGGGACCTGTGGGTGGTGTCATTCTACACGCTCCTTTTCTATCGGTCTATCGAATCGTAATTGAAACCGGGTGCACAGTGTACGGAGATAAATTCCCGAATATTGATTGCGCCCCAATGATTAAATCTCCGACTATTTTAGTTCACGGAACAGCAGATCAGATTGTTCCTTTCAATCATTCCGAGAGATTATTCGATGCGTTGCCAGAAGCATCACGAGCGCGACCTCTGTATATTGAAGGTATGGGTCACAACAATGTGCACTCTATTGTTCGACCGATGTTCGTGGCTCGGTTAAATGAATACCTAGACGAAGAGATTTGGCCGAAAATTACGAATTCGAGAAAACCTCAAGAACGTGTTCGACGATAGGGAGTCCTAACTGTTGTTCATTCAACGACCATATGAATGAACGAACCAACTCTTTTTGACATCGCAGCAATACCAGTTACTAGGGAGCGCAACCACCTTGGTGGCTGAATTGGAGATTGCCGCTGCAGCTCCGCCATCTAAGATAATTACAACTCAACTATAGATGCATTATTGTATATTTAACTCAATACCAACATTCTGATACGAAGTAGATGTGGCAATCGATTTGCATTTTTTCTGCAAAAGAAAGCAATAGTTTAGAAGATAATCTCTTGTTCTATAATAATTTTGCCCCATAAAAACTTGGAGTGAATGTGTCAAGTTTGTGTATTCCCTTTGGTTTCAAGACACTATGGGCTGCAATTACAAATAGCATAATTGGTAGAGGACTTTGATTGGAGTATGTGTCATCTTTTCCCTTTCAAACACATCTAAAATTTCCGGGGCTTCGACTACCAAATCGTCCGCCGCTTCCAAACGCCAGCACAAATCCAAAGCAACCTGACCCTGCAATTGAGCTTCGTGGGGGTTATCTTTTGTGTCGAGACAAATGACGTGGATTGGGCCAAAGTTTTCCGTCGGCTCTCTGATTTGCAAGTCTTCTACTACCGCATCGTAGATGCGTTCCTCAAAAGCAATGACAACATCGTGCTGGGAAATGAAATCGGACGGCGTGTCCTGCCATCTCTGCGGTGCCCGTTTCACTGCAGCGCCTCTACGGCAAAGATGGAGGACCTTGTTTCGACTGAAAAAATCATCGTCTTCCCGAGTTTGCGTCATGGAATTGTACATTTCCTCATATGGAACTCCAAACTTGTATATCCTCGGTTCTGCGAAATTATCGAACCAAAACAAATTCAAAAATATTTGCCAAAGAAGATGAATGTTAGACGGAAGAGTCAGTATATTTCTGAGAGTTTGGGGCTGCCAATGGATAGAAAATTTTTACCCCAAGTCAATGCGAACTGTTCACTTACCCATAGCTGTGCGTCCTGGAAGACGAACTTGCGTTCCTGTGCCATAACTTTCTACGCGAAGGCCTGCGGAGGATTTCCAACCAGAGAAAACAATCTCGTGAGGATTACGATCTTCTATTGATATCCGAGAACGTGCCATATATATCGTGTTCGCTTTCAGTGGTTTTCGAACAACACTTACCAGCATTGCCCAGAACGACATGAGCTTCCATGGAACGATTGATATTACTGGAGCACACAACTCCAAACGACCGCTTGCTGGATGCATGATGAGCTTCTGGCGGAGGGATACCAGTAGGCGTTGAAGGTCGGGGGATGGATGCATAGGCGCTGGGCATCTTGTACTTTTCTTTGATTATTTGCCCTGTGCTGGCAGTCAAGTGGACGGTTTTGTTTGTCTTTCTTGCAGTAGCTTTGACCTTGTGCGATCGACAGTCAAAGCATCATTGTGTTTTCTGAAATTTTTCCTTCGGGCTTCACAGTCTCTAAAAACTAAGATTACTTTGGGGTTGAATTACCCTGAATCAAACATTTTGTGTTTTGTCCCCCAATTTTTTGATTTGACAAAAGAAGAACGCTTGAAGACAAAATGGGATGGATTGATGTGGTCTCCAAGGTACCTGTGCCGGTATTAGCGTTCGGTATAGAGTCGAAATCTTCCAATTAATCTACCGGAATGCAATTTTACTTAGACCAATGAAATCGCATTGCTCAAGTATATATCGTACGTGTTTTCGAGTAAGAATTTGAATACTTATATGTTCTGGTATCAGAGCAACGAATTGACGGAACTTGCAGTGTTCCAGTGTAATGACTTCCGGATTTACAGACGGAAATTGTGTTGCTTCGAGATAAAGAACTCGCCAATGAATTCTCGGGAATGGAATAGTTCTTCAAAGCGTGAGAACGTTAAATCAGCGCGATCAACTACATGAGAAGTCAAGTACTTGTGCCTTTCATTCCGGAACCGTGGTTTACGCACGTTCAGTACTACCAGTACGTGGGGAGGACGTATGTTCCGCAACGACAGCTGTCCCTAATTCGCAAATTGTTTGACAGGTAGTCAGCAATTACATCAAACTTCACGAACAACGTTGTATATTTCTAAGGAGCTGGACGCGTGAAAACTTGCTTAATGCTCTATGAAAACTTCCCAAAACCTTCGCTTACCCTACAAGTTCTGCTCATTCTCGTCGAACACTCACTGCAACTGCTTCGTCAGAAGACTTCTCCTTGCTGATTCTTTTTGAGCACGTACTTAGCTCTCACAGTCGCAACTAAGACAAAGCGACACAAAGAAAAAGAAATCTAGGAATACGCACAAACCCTATTGAACTCAAAGGCTACAACGATTGAAATTAAACGCACTACGAAAAGATGATGGATTCAAATCAAAACAAAGTAATCTTTGACGTTCCTGGCACAGGCAGCCTGGATCGAAAACGTAGGTCTTCTTCGACTCCCGAAGAGGACATTGCACACATCATTTCGCACGTTGAAAGCCGCGCTTGCGAAGCATCGGTTGCTTCGGATATCAGCGCCCTTACTGACGGGGAGTTTTTCTCTGTATCTACCGTCAGCAAGAGCAAGAACTTTAGAACGATGGCTCGTGCCCCAGAGCCTCCTACTGTTACTCCAGGTACTTCGAAACTTACTGATATTCAATCAGAGACAACCGTTACTACCGACACAAGTCTTTCGAAAAGTGAGAAGTCACCAAAGAGTAAGAGCGGACGATCTGTGAGTTTTTGTGAAGTTCAGATTCGTGAGTACGAGCGAATCTTGGAGTTCAATCCCTCTGTAACGTCTGGTCCAGCCGTAGGAATTGGCTGGAACTATTCGCCAGAGAGTCAAGTTTTTACTATTGAGAAGTTTGAAGAGTCTAGAGAGTTCGATCGTTACCACTCCAGTAAAGAATTCGCTCTTTCTCGAGACGAGCGTGAGCGTTTGCTTCGCAAATGGGGCTTCACCCAGAGAGAAATCGCCACTTCGGTCCGAAGCATCCTACGCACGAAGAACCAGCGCAAGCAAACCGTGCAGAACCTCCACACAGCGAACTATGAAGAGTTCGTGGAAAAGGCGAAGAGAAAGGTGAAGCATGTTTTCTTGCTCCCTCTTCATAGCCAGAAGAAGGCAAAGAAGCCCTACACTATGGTTTCCTCACACAAGAAGTACGAGTCCGCTGTTCTCTTTAAGGCTACGACTCGTTCTAGCATTACTTCAAGTGCAGCGTAAGGCTGCTTTCGTAGGACAGTCAGGAGATGAATGCCGTTTTACCCCCAAGATTTGAACCAGCATTTTCATCAAGCTGGATTTTCACATTGCAGACTCCCCTACTTGTCTCGCTTCTTCGATTTGCAACTCGCCACGCCAACAAGGCATTATTTTTGTACCTCATCCTTCAATTTTCCATCCGAAGACTTTTGAGGAAATGCCTTGTTGGTAACTTTTATCCGGCGTGTTCGAGTCGACCTGCAAGGAAGCACCAAACAATGCACAACTTTTTGATACACGTTATTTTGTTTGATTTTACCCCCAAGTTTTACATTCCACTCAATTTCAGAACCATTTTCAACGCACCACAACATGCGTCAAGATTTTAAAGTCTATTTTTATAACAAGTTTTAAACACCTTTGAACCACTTTTTCCTCCTTTTGATTTCAGTACAAAGATAAGAACAACCCGTTGCGAAAGACCTTTCTTTCGCTTTGGAACTAGTACCAGTATTAGTAGTTTAGATTCCAAGAAGAAAAGGGTTACGATGATCTATCCTCTACTACAAGTACTAGTAGTACTTTCTCTCTACTCTCTTAAAACTGATAGCAGTTCTTTGAGCTAGAGAGTAGAGTAGAGCTTTTTAGTGCAACTATTCGAAAGTAGGTTTTATTCATTAGAGTTGAGGTTAAAAGACATTTTATACCGTGGGGCCCGTAGGACTGCTAGGACCTAGGACTACTGGACCTTTGTATGGTTAACACCCGTTACTGCACTTCTTGGCTGCGCAACATCTCGTCGCAACCAAAAACTTCCTTTTTGATGTCAACGGTCAGGTTTTACTACAATTGACTCTTTGGTGAGCCGTTGCTTGTTGGCATCATATCTCAAATAGCTGTATTGTAAGTGTGATATTCTGTCCCTCTATTTGGTCAACTTGATTTGAGACCTGCGGACACCAGAAATTAAGTAGATCAAATTACATTACGGCATCTTCAAAGGAAGACCAAAGATTCACACTGAATCAAGTCCGACAAAAAATGCCGAAAGAAGATCGTTCCCATTGGGTGGCCGTTGCCCCAGAATTTTCTCAGGAGGGTGGGTCTACCTTGGGTAATAAGATTAAACCCGCCCAATCTGCCTTTATCTTCTGGCAGAAAGACAACACTGAGCAAGTCAAGGCAGAACACATTGCTTCCAACAATGGTAAATTCGAGGTGGGTCTCTTTTCCAGGGCTATGCGAGACAAATGGAATAGCCTCAATGAATCGGAAAAGGCACCATACGAAGAAATGGCGCATCGGGATCAATTTCGATATCGATCCGAATCGCACCAAGCTGATGTAGCTGCCGTGGAAAGACGTGAGCGGTTGCAGAAGGAACGAGCGACATTGTTGCTGGACGACATTGGTGGAACACAACGGGGGACCCGCGGCCAACGTACCCACAAGGAACGAAAAGAGAAAAAACGACTCAAGAAGTTGAAGAAAAAGAAAAAGTCAAAATCAAACGAAGATGGCGACGATGACGATGAGAATGATGGAAACAATAAGGCTGGGAACAAGGGTGGCGACGATGAGGACTACGTCGACGACGCCGAAAGTAGCGAGGACGACTATAGCGATAGTGATTCGTCCGATTCGGAATCGGAAAGGAAAAAGAAAGCCAAGCGGGCCCCTAGACAGCTATCTGCGAAGCAGCTCGAAAACAAAAGACTAGCACAGGAAGAGAAAAAACGAAAGGAAGCCATCATTGCGGAACAACAAGAAGATATACAAAAGGAAAAGGCCGCCCAGGCAAAGAAACGACTCGAGTTTCTGTTGAAACAATCTTCGATTTTTTCTCACTTTGGTCAAGTGAAACAAGACCAGGCTAAATTTGGAATTAAGACAGGTGCTAAAAAAACAAACGAGGAGGCGCAAGGTTCTACGAGCAGGAGAGATCAAGGTAGTGCAAACCAAGAAGAGGAACTCGAGGAGGCGGATGAGCATCAGGCAACTTTTCTTACCGCCCAACCAACAACACTCGCTTTTGGAAAAATGAGAGAATATCAATTGGAAGGATTAAATTGGATGATTCGGCTTCAGGAAAATGGAGTGAATGGTATCTTAGCAGACGAGGTAAGTGATGACGATACAAACTTCAGTTGGTGACAAGAATGGCTAATATTCATAGATTTGGGGATGCTGAACCTATGCGAAATCAGAAAGATTGTAACTAACTGAATTTCTTTCGAATCTTAAAAATTAGATGGGATTGGGAAAAACCCTTCAATCGATTTCTGTTTTGGTATACATGATGGAATACCAAAATGATACTGGTCCTCACTTAATTATTGTGCCAAAATCAACTCTCAGTAACTGGATGAACGAATTGGCACGTTGGGCTCCAACTCTCAAAGCGGTGAGATTTCATGGAGATAAGGCAACACGAGAGGAAATGGTTGAAAATGTACTCTGTCCTGGAAGGAAAGATTCAGAACGCGATTGGAATGTTGTCGTCACAACCTACGAGATCTGCAATATAGAAAAGAACGCATTCATGAAATTTGCATGGTCGTATTTGATCATTGATGAAGCTCATAGGTAAGACAGTAGGCAAAGCTTCTATTGATGTTGACTTGTACGTGCTTTCCAAAACAAAGGGATGTTTATCTCAACAACGCATCTTTCCCCTTATCTTAGGTTGAAAAACGAAGCCTCCACATTTTCGAAAACTGTACGAATGTTCGAAACACGGTACCGAATTCTTATTACGGGGTAAGATACAACCATGCTGATTTGTTTGGAATGTTCACATCTTCACTTTTCAGTTATCACATGTACACCATTATTCGCTCACAATTATCAAATTCGATCAATTTCAGAACACCACTTCAAAACTCCCTTCACGAACTTTGGGCGCTGCTGAACTTCTTAGTTCCTGACGTCTTTGCGAGCTCTGATCAGTTTGATGAATGGTTTAATCTTGACATTGAGGACGATGATGAAAAAAATCGTCTCATTTCCCAGCTCCATAAAATTCTCCGTCCATTCATGCTGCGTCGATTGAAAAAAGAAGTCGAAAAAAGTCTCCCTCCAAAACACGAGACCATCCTTTTCACAGGAATGAGTGCTATGCAGAAGAAACTGTATAAGGATATTCTCATTCGAGATATTGACTCTATACAAGGAACTTCGGGGAGTCGTACTGCGATCTTGAATATTGTAATGCAGCTCCGAAAGTGCGCTGGACATCCATATTTGTTTCCTGGAGTTGAGGATCGTACTCTTCCTCCTCTCGGGGAACATTTGGTAGAAAATTGTGGGAAAATGGTTCTGCTCGACAAACTTCTAAAGAGGCTGAAAGAACGAGGATCTCGCGTTCTCCTATTCACACAAATGACTCGCATTTTGGACATCATGGAAGATTATCTTGTCATGCGTCGCTTTCAGTATTGTCGTATTGACGGAAATACAACCTATGAAGTTCGAGAAAATTATATTGATGCATACAACGCTCCAAATTCGGAAAAATTTCTCTTTCTCCTCAGTACACGAGCTGGTGGACTCGGTATCAATCTGCAAACTGCGGATGTTGTGATCCTTTATGACTCGGACTGGAACCCGCAGGTAAGTACTCTTCAGAAAGAAATGGAACTGCAGTGTACGACTCCATTTTAGCTCACTCATACTTTCATTGTATAGGCTGATTTACAAGCTCAAGATCGTGCGCATCGTATCGGGCAGAAGAAAGAGGTGCAGATCTTCAGATTGGTTACGGAGCACACCATTGAAGAAAAAATCGTGGAACGGGCGCAACAAAAGCTGAAGCTCGATGCTATGGTTGTACAGCAGGGACGTCTCAAGGACAAAGACAAGTTATCCAGGAATGAATTGCTCGAGGCCGTGCGATTCGGTGCTGATAAAATCTTTAAGAGTAAGGATTCATCGATCACTGACGAAGATATTGATTTGATCATCAACGCCGGGAAACGAAAAACGCAAGAGTTGAACGACAAATTTCAGGCAGCCGATAAAGGAGATATGCTCGACTTTAAGCTCGATGGTAATAGTAACATGCAAACTTTTGAGGGGGTTGACTATTCGAGCAATGCTCTTTCTGCTCTGAAAGATGAAGTTGGTATGCTTGGAATAATTGATCTCGGAAAACGCGAAC
>JACLAC010017198.1_pt1 | contig 12327 bp, 9 predicted proteins | sample 8027881 | NCBI WGS metagenome assembly JACLAC01 (sample SAMN15725517, study PRJNA655200) | protist metagenome | isolation source: fluorescence activated cell sorting (FACS) single amplified genomes of... | place: Spain: Blaines Bay Microbial Observatory, Mediterranean Sea | collected 2016-01-19 | reverse complement strand
TCATCCGCCAGCAATTGGAGGGAGCAGTGGTCTTCGGGCTCTCTGCTGCTCTCTACGAACAAATTTCCTTGAAGGATGGGGCTGTGGCCAACAGCAACTTCCATGATTATCGGGTCGCTCGCCTTTCGGAGTCTCCCGAAGTATTTGTGAGTATCATCGAAAATGATGAAGCTCCAGGTGGGGTTGGGGAACCAGGAGTGCCACCGATTGCTCCTGCGCTCTGTAACGCCATCTACACTGCAACTGGAAAACGAATTCGCCGATTGCCGGTTGCCACCCAACTTATCTGAAAAACCACGACCAGTTTATTGGTCCATAATTGAACAGGAGATGTTTCCATGCGCTATCTGCACACCATGCTTCGAGTGAAGGATCTCGATGAATCCGTTGCCTTTTACAAGCTGCTCGGTCTACAGGAAGTTCGACGACGTGACAGCGAAGCGGGCCGTTATACTCTTGTTTTCCTTGCTCCAGAAGGCCAAGAAGAAGCTCAGATTGAGCTGACCTACAACTGGGATGGTGACGAGGGCTTGCCCAATGACAGTCGACACTTTGGACACTTGGCCTATCAGGTTGAAAATATTTATGACAAGTGCCAGGAATTGATGGACAACGGCGTCTTGATCAATCGACCTCCTCGCTGTGGACGCATGGCCTTTGTTCGTTCTCCCGATAACGTTTCGATTGAACTGCTCCAGGCGGGAGAGGCCCTTTCTCCTGCTGAACCCTGGTCGAGTATGGAAAACACAGGGCACTGGTAAGAGTATTGTTTGATTGATGTTTTGAAGAATCGTTTCGTTAGAGCGATTCCCTACCAAACCAACATCAGATTGTTGGAGCAGCCAGCTGCTTTTGGCTTCCTGAGAAATCCAACTTGGGATTTTACCTGGCTGCTCTGTGGGTTGTGGCTATTGCCATTGGTCATCTTGCTGGATTGGGGAGAAGGACTAGAAACCTTCTTTCTGCTCTGCACATTGTTGTTCTGGCTCACGCACCGCTTCAGTTCTCTCCTGCTGGCTTTCACTTCCCCAAGTTATTCTTCTGTACGCCAAGCTCAGCCCCTGCGCTTTTTGGGTGTCCCCATTTTGGTGACTCTGTCTGTCTTCACCTGGCTTTATAGTCCTTGGCCGACTTGGACACTGGTGGAAAAAATCTTGGTTCTGGCAGTCATCGACTATGCCTGGGCGCTCTACCACTTTGCAATTCAGCACTACGGAATGCTGCGGCTCTATCAGCTACGCAATCCAAGGCAACAAGAACTGTCGAGTTCACAGCAGCGAAATTGGTGTTTGCTGTTGGGAGGCGTCCTCCCATGGCTGGGAGAATTGGTTCAGGGTACGACTTGGCTGCAGCAGGAGGGGCTATTGACCTTTTCTTGGCTACCATCTGATTCAGCTAGTATATGGCTCCTGCGGGGAACGGTGTGTTTGGTTTCTTTAATGGCTTGGCGCAAGTTGACAGTGCAAAACGGCTCGCCGGCCTATCAAGCCTACTTACTAAGCCTGCTGTTACTTGCCAATGCTGCTTGGTGGATTTCTCCGCTTGCGTTTCTGGTACTGATCAGCATGCAGCATTGGCTGGTCGCAGTGGGTATTGCGGGACACGCTCGCTCCATGGACTCTCCCAAGAATCATTCCGGTTGGAGAATCGTTGGTATCTGGGTGTTATTGACTATTGTCGCGGTACCGTTTCTGGAAATTGATTCAGTTGATTTCTCGAATGGCCTTGCAGCAGAATGGATTCCCGGCTGGCAAACTATGTTGGTGGAGTCCAACTGGCTGACATTGTGTCTGGGGCTGGCTTTTGCGAGCGGATTTGCTCACTATTTGATGGACCGCGCGGTTTACCGATTTGCAGATCCAATAGTCCGACGGCAGGTCTTACGACTTTATCTTTCTGATTAACCAAGTGGGAGGTCTTCATGAATGGTGCGGAACAACTGATCCGAACCCTAGTTGCTGGGGGTATCAGGGTTTGCTTTGCGAATCCAGGCACCTCGGAGATGCACTTCTGTGCGGCCTTGGATCGGGTAGAGGGCCTGGAATGTGTCTTGGGGCTTTTTGAGGGAGTGGTTACAGGGGCTGCAGACGGCTACGCCAGGATGAAAGATGAGCCAGCAGCCACCTTGCTACACACGGGACCAGGATTGGCGAACGGGCTTTCCAATATTCACAATGCCCGTAAAGCGCACACGCCGATGGTCAACGTCATCGGGGAACACGCTACCTACCACATCGAGCACGATGCTCCGCTGAATGCAGATATTGAGGGGATCGCGCGGCCCATGTCGGATTGGGTAAAAACCGCTCGTGTTCCAAAAGAGGTCGCGACTACTACTGCCCAAGCCATCGCAGAATCACAAAGTGCCCCAGGCTGCATCGCCTCACTGATCCTTCCAGCTGATGCTGCCTGGCAGGATGCTGGTGAATTTAAGCAAGCCCCTCCAGTCCCTACCATCTCTGCTCCCAAGAAAGTATCCAAGAAAGCACTGGAACACTGTGCACGGATCATTCGTGAAGAAGAAGACGTCTTGATCCTCTTGGGTGGAAAGACCTTACGAGAACCTTCACTGGAGTGGGTAGGGAAGCTGGCAAGTCACTGCGGAGTCGGACTGATGACAGAGTTTGCTGCCGCTCGCACTCAAAGAGGGGCAGGACGGGTCCACGTTCCTCGTATGCCGTACGTGGTCGATGTTGCTCTTGCGGCGACCAAGCGCTTCAAGCATGCGATCTTAGTCAACACCAAGCCTCCGGTCGCCTTCTTTGCTTACCCAAACAAGCCCAGCCTGCTGCTGTCAGAGGATTGTCAGATCCATACATTAGCGACAGTGCCCGAGGACGGCCCACAAGCGCTCGTCGATCTTGCAAAGATGCTGGGTGCAGAAAATGCTGAAATTCAGTGCCAGCCGTCCGACCTCCCTGAGATGCCAGCTGGAAAGCTGGATAGCGATACGATCTCAGCGGTAGTCGCCAACGTCCTATCGGAAGGGGCCATCGTCAGCGATGAGTCAATCAGTATGGGTCGAAATCTTTTGGATTTTACCAAGGGATGCCCACCGCACGACTGGCTTTTTATTACGGGAGGGTCCATCGGTCAGGGAATGCCCTTAGCGACAGGAGCTGCAGTAGCCTGCCGGGACCGTCCTGTTCTCAGCCTATCTGGGGATGGAAGTGCGATGTATACCCTCCAGTCACTATGGACGCAGGCCCGGGAGCAACTCAATGTCACAACAGTGATCTACGCCAATCGTAGCTATGCTATTCTCCATGGGGAACTTCGTAACGTCGGAGCACAACCTGGAAAGAATACCCGACGACTGTTTGACTTGGAGAATCCCCACTTGAATTGGGTGGAAATGGCCCGTGGAATGGGAGTGGATGGCGTACGGGTGGAAACAGCCGAAGAACTTCACCGGGCGATGAGTCATGGGCTCTCTACACCTGGTCCCTACTTGATTGAAGCAACCTGCTGATTGAAGCCTAAAGCCCCTTGAAATTCCTTGAGCGACCTTCCCATCGGAGAGTTTGCTTTGCGCGACCTTTTGCGAGCCCTGTGGCTGGTTTCCCTTATCTTCATCTGCCTGATCCTTCCTTTTTATCTCTGGCAGCAACTGGCCCCAGAATCCTACGAAGAATTCTGGCTAAAAAGCGTCTCTCCAATGAGTCGGGACGCTCGCAACGAAATCCTCCGTCAGCGTAGCCTTTGAAAGATCCTTTCAGGTCTCTGGAGGACAGATTTCATCAATTTTCCTGAGTGTATCGGCGTCTAACTCCTGGTCAGCTGCCAATACATTCAGTCTCGCCTGTTCAGGGGATTTCATTCCTGGAATGGGACAGGTGACAGCTGGATTGGCCAAGACAAACTGCAGCGCTAAGTCCAGCATACTTCTCTCTGCGGTAACGAATTGTCGTAGTTGACTGACTCGGCCAAGTTCTCTCAAGAATTTTTCACGTTGATTACCATCCGGATTCCATTTCAGCCTCACTGAATCCGTAAACCGGGTGTCTGCAGAGAATTTGTCTGCGAGCAAGCCCTGAGCGATTGGACCTCGCAACAGCACACCGATATTGTTTTCCAGGCAGTAGGGCAGAATGTCCTTTTCTGCGCTTCTGCTCAAAAGGGAGTAGTCGATCTGACAAGCCGCACAGTTACCTTCTACATTGACCGCTTTCAGGGAAGCCAGATCATTGGTTGAAATGGCATAGTGGCGAATCTTCCCCTGTTGCTTCAACAGCTCGAAAGCCTCTACAAAAATTTCAGGATTTTCTGGAGTGCCCACATGACACTGATAAAGATCAATGTAGTCCGTACCGAGTCGATACAAGCTGGCGTGGCAACAATTGATGATGCTGTGAATGCTATTCAAGCCAATTGGATCACCGATTCTTCGGCCCCAATTGCCAACCTTGGTGGCAATCAAGACTTTGTCGCGTTTGTTCTTCAAGGCCTTGCCAGTGTAGAACTCGCTCTGTCCTAGCCCATAGGAATCCGCTGTGTCAAATAAATTAACACCGGCATCAAAGGCAGCATCAACAGTTTGGATCGCTTGCGCTTCTTCAATGGGGCCCCATTGCCCACCGATGCCCCAGCAGCCCATTGAAACTGCGCTCACTTCATAACCTGTTTTGCCAAGTACTCTATATCTCATTGCTGATTCCTCCCCTGAGTTCGTGTGATTCTACCTGCAAAATTGCCATGGTAATTAACGGCGCCAAAAGCATCCTTTGTAACTCCAACCACTCTAATCGGGAATATTATTGAAAAAATCAAATTCTCCGAACAGCTTTGAGTAAAAAGTGTATATTCAGTTTTTTTTCGCCACAGCTGCTTGACGTGTAATTTTTCATTTCAAGCATAAATCCAAATATTATAGATAATCGATATTTATCATCCGGAGTCAATAAAGAATGAATGATCAGCAATCATCAAATCATCAATTTATGCCTGGAGACCCTATTGGAAGTGGAGATTTCGATCCTGGTGTTGGGGGTTGCCTGATCTAAATATGATTACCAAACCAAATTTAATCTATTAAGGATAGAGGCATTCTCTCTGGATCATAATCATCTATGGCAAAAAAATTAGGCCCAAGTCAGGTGCTTTTTTTGCCAAAATTCCTGACGCTGACCGCAGTTCCAGCAACATTCTTCTTAATTCAGCATAACCGTTTCTGAAGATCACCAAAATAAATTGTACTGCTTCTCCCCCAGTCCTCCTCCACAAATAATACGTTGTGAATTATAGTCTGACTAAAGTGTTTCATATTTAAGACATTTAAGTATTTTCATAACAAACAGATTCAATTCGCATCGACCCTTTGGTTCAACTTGGCACCCAACAAAGTAGACAGATCATGAAATGGCTCATCACCCTCCTCACCGTAGCGCTAACCACCACCGGCTGCATACTTGAGACACCCGATCCATGTGATGCCAGCCCGATCTCCTGCGATTCGACTCCAGTCATTAAAGAACCGGTACCAGCGACACCAAGTATTCAAGCAACTCCCGGGGTTGAGTCCATCAGCGTCAGTTGGAGTGGCTCTACCCGAGCCGAGGCCTACATGCTCTATCACAACACGAGCCAACCAGTGGGAACCAGCAACCGGATTGATTTGGCTAATGTGACCAATTACAGCTTTAGCGGCCTGGATCCTTCCAAGACCTACTACTACTCGGTGGTGGGCTACAACAAAACAGGGCCCAGCTCGATGAGTGCCGCAGCCGGGGCCACCCCGATACCTAAGGCACCCGCCAGTATCACGGCCACCCTGGGGGCTGGCTCAAACACGATCACTTGGCCAAGCACCAATGGCGCCACTGGAGGCTACACTCTCTATTACAGCACCAGCACTCCGGTGACGACCAGTGACAATGCCTTTGCCGTCTCCGGCACTTCCTACACGCATACTGGACTGGCAGGGGGCACACCGATCTACTATGCCGTCTCTGCCTACAACGCTGGGGGCCATTCACCACTCTCTAGTGAAACAAGTAGCCTTCCCAATCCGGCAACTCCAACAGGGATTGCCGCCGTGGCTGGAACCGAAGAAAATGTAATTAGCTGGAACAGCGTGGCTGGCGCTACCGGATATACCTTGCACTACAGCGAGTCGACACCTGTGACTACAGGTGACCCCTTCTTCACCGTCAGTGGAAACAACTATACACACACCAGCTTGGATGCCGCGAAGACCTATTACTATGCAGTGATTGCAAATGGCTCAACCGGCTCTAGCCCACTCTCCGGCGAGGCTTCAGCACAACCAATTCCTGCTGTTCCAACCATGACTGTTGGTACGAGCACAGACTCTTCAGTAACCGTCACTTGGAATACAGTCAGTGGGGCGAGTTATAAAATCTACAGCAGTACCACCTCCCCTGTCAGCACGAGTGATAATCAAACAATAACAACAGGAAACTCCCACACGGTCAGCGGTCTAACCACTGGGGATACGCTCTATTTTGCGATGATCTCAGAGAATAGCATTGGACAGTCATCAGGAGTTTTGTCCAATGAAGTCTCTGCGATGGCAGTCCCTTTAGCTCCAAGGACCCTCGTTGCTACACCAGATCCTGATGGCAAGAAAATTAACCTAAGCTGGGGAACAACCCCTGGGGCTAACGGCTATAAGGTGTATCTAAAGACGGGTACTCACTCAGCAGTGAGCACAAGTGATTCACTAGTTAAAGATACAACTTCAACAATAGCAACAATAACTGCGTTGAATATTGGTGAAAAAGGAACCTTTGGTGTGTTGGCATACAATGCTGGTGGGAATTCTGGGTGGAGTAACATCGAAGTAGTACAGCCACTTCCAAGGCAACTAACTATTTTCACACCGATTGATGTATCACAGCCTGGAAAAGCTACCTTTACATGGAACAACAATAATGGGGTAGATACCTTCAACATCTATCGAGTACTGTCATCAACCTCTCCTAATCCAGAAATTGATGGAGCCTTGATCGCCACTGTAAGTGGGAGTGTGACGACTTATACTGATAGTGGATTCCCAAACTATAATGTGGCTTATACTTACGCTGTTATAGGAAACAATGCGTCAGGATCAAGCAAAGTATCCAACAAACCAACAGCTATTCCTGTAGATCCTGCTTGGCAGACTGTTACTATGGAAGGTCTCATGTCATATGAGCCACAAGTGGCAGGCACCGCCGATGGTAGCGCATTTGTATTGAGTAAGATTGAAGGAAGTGATGCTGCTATGCCTCTTTCTGATACTGGAAAGGATAAACGAATGAGGCTAACTAAGTATAACGCAGTTGCGGAAATAGTTTATGATATTCCTATTACTACAGGGACTACCTGGGATATAGTTCCAATTGATATTCAGATAACTCCAGACGATAACATTACCGTTATGTGGCTTACAAATGATGTAGACCAGGCAGACATTGCTGGGTCATCATCTACTCAGTACGGAATGGTTGTAGCTAAAATAGATGCCGACGATGGTTCATTCATTTGGCGTAAATGGTATGATCCATATAATAGTACATTTCCTGGACAATCTGAAATAGGAGAGATGGCCCTCAACTCTAATGGTGATGTATATCTGACTTACGCAGACAGTGATGGTGCTAATGTCACAAAGCTTTCAGGTGCAGATGGCTCACTGGTAACTTCGTTTGGTACAGGTGGTAGCTATGATAGACAATCAGACACATCTTGGATGCGAACAGGTACTTCAGCTACCTATGGCTACGGTAACAAATTTGGTTCAGAAATTGTGGTACTACCAGATGATTCAGTATTTATGCTACATCCTACTGATGAGGGTGTATATGGTACGAAGTGGGATAGTTCAGACAACATTATATTTGCTAATCGTTATCTGGATATAGATAGAACGAGCAGTAATCCATGGTCCTATAGAGCTTCCAATTCGCTTGTAGCAGACAAAGTAGGTAATATCTTTTACGCTCAAAGATATAATAGTTCAACTCAACACATCCACAAATTTAATGCAGATGGTACTTGGATCAAAAGTGTTAAATCTCCATATCTCGGCAGTTTATATCTAGATAAAATTGCTACCAACGGTGAGGATATTATCCTTGTTCCTCGGAGTGAGCAGTTTGTTAATGAATTAGACAATGAGCTTGTATTTAAACAAAGATATGTAGTTTTTAGTAACCGACCCATGATTGAAATGGATTTTTATGTTGCTAAAGATTCCTGCTTCAGGTTTGGAGCCCATGCGAAGCATAGTGCCGGTAGTATATATCATCAATTAGGGACACCATGGGGAGGTAGTAATAGTGAAAAGATTGGTAATACGAGCAGTACTGCTCCAAATAACGTTTTTATTTGGAGAACAGATGACAATAATGTTTTGAATGCTACGTCATCTACTTGTCCATCATCTACTGGGCTGATGTCGGCTACAACACCAGTATCCATTACTGGTAATGGTTCAGAACTTGGGTATTACGTTTATTCAGGTATGGATGGCGAAGGTGATTGGAGAATGAAGTATTCATCTTCCTCTACTCCAGTTCAGCATTCTGTCCCAGGCGTTGGTCCAATGGATTATGGTACTAGCCACGAATGTAGAATCGTTGGTACTGATGTTCAGTGCAAGGGCTCCAATGGTTATGGACAGTTAGGCAATGGGACAACCACTTCATCAACATCTGCATTTGTTACAGTTGACAATACGGATTTGTCGAGTGCAAAGGACGTGTCGGTTGGCTCAGACTTTACCTGTGCTTTGGATGGAACGGGTAGTCCATGGTGTTGGGGTCGAGGTAAGAAAGGGAGATTGGGTAGTGGTATAGGGAGCAATCCAAACATGGATAAGCCGCACAAGGCAGATACTTCCACTACATTTGCTTCTATTACTTCAGGCGAGGCTCATACCTGTGCTGTGACTTCAAACGGACAAGTATGGTGCTGGGGTGACAATACCTTAGGTGAGCAGAATGAGACACTGAGTACTCCATCACGAAAGAGTCCCAGGCAGATTTTGGGCTTCAGCGCAGCCACTAACCCTGCTCAACAAATTGATGCTGGTAAGAACTTTACCTGTGGTGTTGACAATGCCTCTAAAATGATGTGCTGGGGTAAGCTTAACGGCGCAATTTACAAAACAGATACTGTATTCTCCACAAATGCTACCTCTGTAGGAACTGGTGATAATCATGTGTGTGCTTCACATGATAATGGTACAGTCAGTTGCTGGGGTGACACTACAGGTGGAAAAGCTACGCCACCAGTATTCACAACGGCTACATCAGTTCATGCTGGTGCTGACTGGAGTTGTGCGGTATTGGCAGATACTACTTATACCTGCTGGGGTAGCAAGAACGGTTGGGAAGGTTACTGAACCATCTACCTCAGCCTCGCCCTTGCTGCAGAACTCCCGACGTTCTGAATTGCACTACTAACTTCTCAAGCCCTGGAGCTCCTTGTGGGATTCAGGGCTTTTTTGTTTCCTGCTCCCAAAAATCATGGAGTCTCAAAACCCTCACCCGTTTGCAAATCACTTCAGATCAGACAAAGTCTCAAAACCATTGTCCGTTTGCAAATTACTATCGACCAAACAAAGTCTGAAAACCCTCGCCCAACTGGGAGAGTGGGGACCACCTCAGTGGTGGGTGAGGGCTTGTTTTGAGCTGAAAACGTGAGGAAACTTTTGAGTTTTGCGTTGCCCCTCATCCGGCCATTCGGCCACTTTCTCCCGTATGGAAAAGGAAAGAAAACGGTTAGTTGTGTCTAGCCAAAAAGACTGAATATGCAAATCGGCGAGTTAAGATCTGAAGCATTGTTTGTTGTTCTCACCAACGAGAACGGAAGGCCCGCCAGTGATCGCTAAGTTGCATCTTGCGGTAGGTCGATTCAATAGCGAAGGGCCCTAGGAAACCACCATTCCAGGGGAACCCAAACGGTGCAAAAGCACGCCAGCGTTCGGATGAACCACAGAGTCCCTCTGCCACGAGCCGAGCTCCGATAGGTGCTGTGTTGACACCATGTCCCCCGAAGCTGGTGCATGCCCAGAGGTCTTTTTCCAACGGTCCAATTTCAGGCATCATGTGCTCTGCGTAGCCCATCAAGCCGGACCAAGAATACTCGATGGGGACTGAGCCAGATTCATCAACCAACTGAGGGTAGACGCTAGCTAAATCGCGACTCATTTTTTCAGAGATGCGGGTTGAGTCAACCTCTCCAAAAGCTGTGATGTCGCCACCCCACAAGAGGCGATCTCCCTCAACAATCCGATAGTAATTGCCAGCACGACGCCCATCAGAAATGCCATCCGTTGTCCGGATAGCCTGTTTGAGTTTCTTGCCAAGTGGTTGGGTGACAACCACATAGGTAGTGATCGGCAAGAACTTGGTACGCAGCTTGGCAAATTCTTTTCCTCCATAGCCTCCACAGCAGAAGACCAACTGCTTGCAACGCACAGTTCCTTGCTGCGTCGTCACTTCCCAGCCAGATGAGGTCTGGTGGAACTGCTTCATCAAGGTTTCTTCATAGATCGGTACCCCCTGCTTTTGCAAAGCTTCTCCAAGCAGTAGGCAGAGTGCCAAGGCATCAAAATGAAAACCCTTTGGATCTCGCCAGGCTTGGTAGTACTTCGGTGTATCCAGCAGGTCCTTGACCGTATCAGTTTCAAGGAACTCCAACTGGTAACCAAAATCCTTGTCCATTCTTTCTAGCATCCTCAGTAACCCGTCTGCGTTACTATAAGTGGATGGATGAAGAATCCCTGAAGTGCAAGTAACATCCGCAGTGGTCAAAACATCCTTGACCATCTGATAGCCTTCGCGAGAGAGATTAAACAAGGCCTTGGCCTTGACAAGCCCCACTCGCTCCTCAATTTGTGGTCCTCGACACGCCCAGCCGGGGCTACAAAATCCACCATGCCTACCTGAAGCACCGGCTCCAATTCGGCGTGCTTCAAAGATCAGAGCAGAGCGATGGCGTTCTGTCAGTTCTTTGGCGAGAAATAGTCCCGCCAAGCCTGCTCCCACAATGCAGACATCGGTCTCTACTGAACCAGAGAGAGGCTCTTGGATAGGCTGTCGCTTTGCCTGAGCTTCGTACCAAGTTGATTGGCTTTCAAAGGCAAGTGGTGCTGACATTATTTGATGAAAGATCGCTGGAGTTATTCGCTGTTGGGTTTGGGTAGTGGACCTGTTGGTTCTGACATCAAATCAGAATCCCTCGAGAACGATCTTACCCCGGGTCGTGTTGCTCTCCAGTTGGGCATGGACTTTTTTGAGGTTGGCAGCGTTGATCATACCCGCAACTTCGGTCGCAGTAGAACGAATCTTTCCAGCTTCCACAAGATCAGCAACTTGATTCAGTAGGGTACGTTGCTCGTCGATATCCGGGGTGCTAAAGAGCGGTCGGGTGAACATCAACTCCCAGTGGAGTGAGATGGATTTCATCTTCAGCGGCTTCGCATCCAATGTCGGAGGATCATCGATCAGACCAAAGCGGCCCTGTGGGGCAATCAGTTCAACAATGTCACTGTAGTGCCGATCCGTTTGTGTGGTGGAAAAGACAAATCCGGGCTTACCCAAGCCAAGGCCTCCATCTGCTGAGCCAGAGGCTGGCTGTGATCAATCACATGATGGGCCCCTGAATCCATGACCCACTGTTTTGTCTCTGGGCGAGAGGCAGTAGCGATAATTGTTAGATCAGTCATTGCCCTCAAGAGTTGCAGGGTGATCGAGCCAACTCCACCAGCTCCACCAATCACCAGGATCAGCTTGCCACCTTCTACCGTTGGGCGCAGTACCTTCAGGCGGTCAAACAGCATCTCCCAGGCCGTAATTGCTGTCAGCGGCAACGCTGCTGCCTCAGAATCACTCAGGTTTGTCGGCTTTCTACCAACAATCCGCTCATCGACCAGATGGAATTCGCTATTGGTCCCAGAGCGGTTGATGACCCCCGCGTAAAATACTTCATCTCCTACTTTGAAGTACTCTACTGCTGGCCCAATGGCGTTGACAACTCCTACGGCGTCATACCCAAGGATTTCCCAGCTGTCCGGTTGTGGTTGACGATTTACCCGAACCTTTGTGTCGACAGGATTGACAGAAACCGCCTTGATCTCAACCAGCAGGTCTCTTCCATGCGCTACAGGTTTTTCCAGCGTGATATCCTGTAGTGCATCTTGCCGTTCAATCGGTCCGGGTTGTTGAAAACCAACTGCTTTCATGCGGTTCTCCAATTCTGAAGTAAATCATCTCTCGGTCGAGAGAAACGGGGGTTTACCAATAAGACTTAGACGAGCTTCGCGGTGCCCACAAAGGGAGGTATTTTTAGTTTGTAGCACCATTTTCGATTATTCAA
>JACLAC010011372.1_pt1 | contig 12328 bp, 4 predicted proteins | sample 8027881 | NCBI WGS metagenome assembly JACLAC01 (sample SAMN15725517, study PRJNA655200) | protist metagenome | isolation source: fluorescence activated cell sorting (FACS) single amplified genomes of... | place: Spain: Blaines Bay Microbial Observatory, Mediterranean Sea | collected 2016-01-19 | reverse complement strand
GCATCCTTGGCAAACTCATCATTGACAAATTCATCTTCTGATCCTGAACATCCTCCTCTACCAGCCGCAAATAACGTGACAAACTCCAGTGACTCTAGTGAGTCCGAGGCAGTATCGGACGGTGACGATGATAGTGCTGACTTTAATCTTAGTAAACGAAAAATTGATCCGAAGCTTGCAAGTCTTCCTGGGCTGAAAACAATATGTGGTCTGGTCACACAGGAAGCAATTAAGGTGTGCGAGCGCAAATTTGCGCAATGCACAGTGTTAGCAATAGATTCGGCTGAACTACATCATACGGCTCGATACCAAAGGCGATACTTAAAAGGTAAGCAGCCGTACAACTCACTCATCGTCCCCGTCTATGATATGCGAAATGACTACACCGTCAGGTCAATAACTCACCACACGTGTATATGCTTGACCGCAGATGATGTCCCAGGGACAGAATTTAATGAGCAAGCATTCTTAAGCCCACTAGCTCGGAAGGAAATCCAGTCCTCGCTTGAGGCGGGAAATACAGAAACGGATGCTCCCTCTGAGATTGGGCCGAAAATACAGCCTTTTGCAAGAAAGCGCCTGGTGAAGAATCAAAGGCAAGCCATCATGGAACCGATGAAAAACGCACAAAAAATTGCCCAAACTGCCGAAGAAAAAATTGCTATGGCAGATGAAAAGCTTGAGGAATTGAAAAAAGCAGAATCGGACCGCCACGCAGAAACTATGAGAATGGCTTCGGATATTGCTAATAAGTACAAGAAGACATTGGCGACTCCGGTGGAAAAAAGGAAAAAGCTGTCAGAAGAAGCAGCCGAGGCTGCTAAAATTGCTGAGATTGCTGGAAAGGAGCAGGCATACGCACAACTGAAAGCCGAAAATGCTTTAAAGCGCAAAAAACTCCAAGGTGATGAATCGGTGCTCGATGAAATTAAGGATGCCAAAGTTGACTCCATGGAAGATCAGTTGACCGCAGAGCACAAAAAACGTGCAGAACTAGAGCTGCAAATTAAGGAGATGGGCAAGCAAGCGAATAGAACACAAATTAGAAACGAAATCAAAGCAAAAGTTAGGGCTGAGATGCGAAGTAATCAAACTGAATTGCGCTTGCAGCTTGAAGATCTTGAAGCTGAAGAGGCCGAAGTGAAGAAGAATGCCCGACAAATCATGAATGAAGCAGCTGCTGCCGAATCCTGGGTTGAATATTTTTGCAAAGTAGAGCTAGTTGGATTCGACAAACGTGACTTTACTACTGATCTTCGAAAGGAGTTTACGGACACCATGGGTGACTACATCGGGACAAAAAGTGTCGAAATACTGCCGGAGGGAATCAAAGACGTCGGTCCACCAGAATTGAAAGGACAAGATCCTGTGGATGCTGCTTCGTTTTTTGTCGAACTTGGGGAATGGTTGGGTGTCATTTCTACAGATCCTCCAAAACGGCCGGAAGAAGGGCAGTACGACTCGTACGCAAGCCCCTCGATAGGGGAGTCGGCAAAGGGCGGCATGGATTCAGACGCTATCGATAATGCTAACAAGATCGAAGTTGATTTCCGTGTCAATGAAGCTAATTCGTCCCAATTTGACACAGTTTACGATAATTTGAGAAACCTCAAAAATCGTCACTCTGAGTTTGTGAATAAATTGAAAGCCCAGACCGGGTTTGAAAAACTTTTAGGAATGTCCGTTCTTCAGGACCCACGGGTAGAAAGCGGAGCAGGGAAAGGTTCAGCGAAAGTGGAAAATGGAACAGCTAACCCCTTCACTGCGGACGGCACTCCCGATGCAGCTGAAAAGGAGTCTCTCAAGGAAGAGGAAGAGAAAGAGCAAACAGAAGGGGTCACTTTTGATGACTCTATTGCCAATTCCACCAATTCTTCCACTTCAGCAAATTCTTCAACAACCGATTCTGAGTCTGAGTCTGAATCTTTAGGAGCCTCAGGGGGCGAAGATGAGATGGAGGTTGATAGTGAACGGTTAAACGAAGCAATTGAAAAGGTGGAAAAGCTTAAATCTGAAAATTTAGCACTCCAAAAAAAATTGAATGAGACAAATGAGACCGACGCTTCAAATGCGGCGACAAATGATGCAAACTCCAACGTAATCGCAAAATTAGAGAAAAAGCAAGACGAAATGCTGAAAAAGCATGAGATAGATATTGAAATTTTGAAAGGAAAGCGACCTCCGAAATTCGGGGAGCATGGATGGAGTGACAAAATTCCTGATACATATTGCAAGCAAGCAGATATGACAACACCAAGTCTACCATCTGAGTTTTTACAGCTGGAGGACTACTATATGCAAGACCTGTACCTGGAATCTTTTGAAACGGTAACGAAGAAAAGTAAGAAAGACGGGGAAAAGAAGAAAGTGAAGATAGAAAAAGGTTTATCAAAAGCAACACTGAAAGCAACGTTGAAAGATTCAGCACAAAAGGCCTCTACTTATTTTAATCCTCCAGATCCTGTCAATCCTCCGCCAGTTAAGATTGCACCCAAAACCACTGAATTCCCAAATTTTGAAGCGTGCAAAGAGGGCTGTGTTACGAGTCCTGCGTGCATCGGAATCACTTTCTTCGATGAGAAAGCTCAAGCTATTTGGGCAAATCGATGCTATCTAGTTTTGAATAAATGTACTCAAATGCAAAGCGGTGCAGGTTCTGCTGTCTATCTTCTCGATCGCTCCAAGCTCGATCAAGAAGATCTCGCGAATGCAAATGATATTGCCAAGTGGAACCCCAGTGGACGCAATCCAGCGTTTGGCGGACATGTTGAATTTCTTAGCCTTCCACAAAATATGATTTGTTCCGAGCCGGCATCCACCACGACAGGCCCGAAAGCAGAAACATTAGGTGAATGTCAAGCAAAATGTAAAAATCAACCGAGTTGCAATTATGTTGCATGGGGAGAAAACTGGGGGAAGGGGGATTCGAGTTCAAGTACGGCCATTGAGCAAATTGAGAAACCCGAGATTCCCGCCAGCGGAGGCGAGGCTCGTGTTGAGGCAGGAAGAGCCATGCCAATAAATTTGATTGAGCTACCCATGAAAGGTGTACGGACACGTGATCGGCGGCATACCAAAGGAAATGGTGCTGCACAGTTTGCGCGCTCATCCCATCAACGGAATAGACGTGCTGCTTCCGCAATAGATTTTAAGCGTCGAAAAACGTACAGCCAAAAACCTGCTGGTCTTACAAATGAGGACTCGGTTTTACTGGAAGTAGTCAATGCACGCATTGCAAAATTTGGGAAGAAGGCCGGGAAGGTGCCCACAATGGGAGCCGTGAAAGCAATGGCAGCGAAAGGAATAGCTGCAGCCAACAAGAACAAGCCGCCGAAGGAAGAAGAAGGAAAAGCGGCTCATCAAGGCGATGTACAATCGGTAGACAAGCCATGCTTTGCAGAATGCAACGCGAAAAGTGGTACTTGCAGCTATTGTGAGGGCGGTAAATGCTGTATGATTGGCTACTCCCCAGCTGGAGACTGTCTTCCCGGTGAGGGCGGAGAAACTGCACACGTATGTGTCATGCCTCCGATGCCTTCCAAGGAAGAGCAAGCCCTCGACCCTGCTGCGCAGGGTGGTTGTCGCACATGGAATTCAAGGACATGCACTCAAATTAATGATGAAAGTTCCCGATCGAACATGTTGTATGAGGTTGAGAGGTCGAGTGCACCTGACCAAGAAGACCTTGATGAAAACGACGACGAGGTGATTGAAGCGAAAGTCAGAGGTCTTGTAAATGGTGGGAAACCTTGCTGGAGCAATTGCGGAGATCGCAGCGGAACATGTAGCTTCTGTGGTACGGGAAAGTGTTGCCGAAAGGGTTTTAGGCCATCTGGCAATTGTAAAGATGACGAAGGCGGCGCTGAAAATCACATCTGTGTTCCATCCATCGAGAAGCGCAGGAAGAGGGACGAAGTGTTTGATTCTAATATTGTGAACTCCAAGAATGATAATCTACCCTGCTGGCATGAGTGCGGTGAAAAGAGTGGGTCCTGTCCCTTCTGTGGTACGGGAAAATGCTGTATGCAGCATTTCGAGCCGGCAGGGGATTGCCTTCCAACTGAGGGCGGGGTTACTTCGCATGTATGTACGCCGAAAACGGAACAAAGAAGGAAAAGTGACGATACCTTTGGCATAAAGAATTTCGATACACTAGAGCACCTTGGACAGAGATGCGACAATCAATGCGGAATCACCCCTGAGACTGCTATTTCAATGGGAAAACTTTTTGACACTACATTCCATGTTGGATATGAGAATGGAAATTGTACCGGTAAACCATGGTTTTATGAACATCCTGGTGTAGAGAATGAAGGCAAAGAGTGCAGGAAAAAATGTGGTTCTCTTTTTAAATTTGGGGCGGGACCCTGCCCACGGTTTTGTGGTTCTGGACATTGTTGCCGAAAGAATGATAAGAAGGGTGGTTGCACGGGAACAAACGGTGGGAAAAAGGCATATGAATGTGTACGTCACATAGAAATGAAATGGAACTTTTGTGGTAGCGGGAAATGTTGCAAATTGAATGATTATCCCGCGAACGATTGTGGTGTGATAGACGGGAAATTGGATGAACATGTATGTGTGCCTACGGTAGAGAAAAAGAAAACTGATGTATCTAAATTAGATCCGATGAAAGGAGTATCTTGCAAGGACGCCAAAGATTGCGGTCCTGGCGACGAATGTATTTTAGGGAATTGCATCAAAGCCGGTGTCGAATGTACAGATAAAGACACGCCTACCAAACTGCACCCCATTACTGACCCCGATAACCCTGATTTGATGACCCCTGCTCAAAAGAAAGCGCGAAAGGATGAAGTGAAGGAGCAGAAGGCACTGTGGAACAACGGTGCACGTAATCGTCCACCAGGCCCAACTGATGATCCTGTCCAGTGCGATATTGGATATCAATGCATCACGAGGCAGTGCATTCGATGCCCTGGTGGCAAGTGTCCGGAAGAAGGCGTTATTGATCCTGGGGCGGAGCGTGGTAAAGATAACTCAAATCCCAATCCGTCGAATGCTGTATCTTACGATGAGGTCGCTGGAAAACTCCAAGAGGGTGAGGAACCACCCCGACAAAGGATTCCGATGGAACCGGCAATTGCAAAACCAAAACCCATTGATGAAAGTAAAATGAACTTAGAGGGTGGGATCCCGGATGGCGTTGATGAGTCGCCTAAAGCGAAACCAGGTGCTGTTGAATTAAATTACCAAGGCAAGCCCGTTAAATTCCGCAGCACAGGCGAGACGCACATACATACCGACACGGCTTCTTCAAACGAGGAGGCTTCAAGTACAGAAAACGAGGAAGCCGAACAAATGATGGAGGTCCAAGACATAGAGCTTGCAAAGTAGAAGACATAATTTTTTGTTGTACTATATTTACTTACTATATTGACATATTTTTGTGATAGAAACGAAGAATGTCCTGTCCTAGTATTATTTCTCCTTTCTTGCCTGTGCCTTTTCATATTCAAATTGCTTTTGCCACCGATCTTGGCGGGGTCCTCCTACTGTCTTGTCGAAAACATGCGGGAAATGTTGTTCGGGAATCCCATAACGTTTGTCCTTGCGTACTCTTTCATACAATTCCGTATTGAACATCTCGTTGAATTCTTCACGATCCATGAACGTATCTGCATATAGAAAAGGCGCGCCACCGACGTCCCGCGTAAACCTTTCCATTTCCCGCATGGCATGAACAGCTTGATAAGAATGTTTTTGTCCGTATCCATTCGCATCCTTCGTGGCATTTCTCGTGCTGGTAGTCTTGTATTTGTGGTGTGGAATTCCGTATACGCCCAAGTCGTAATACATGGCATAAGCATCCTCGCTTTCGTGCCCCTCCTCGTCCTTGTGGTGAACAAGGTCCTCCGGGCGAGGGCAGGGAAATATACCACGGTGGCCTTTCCCATGGTCGTAGATTCTGCTGGGGTAAATCAATATTGGCCATATACCAAATAGCTTCCCAGCTTTTTCGACTGCCAATTCAAGTGTGCGAATGGGTAGCACTATATCCTGATACACTCGCTCAAACATCATTTCATGCTTAATGCGAGGCGTCGCAGGGAGCTTGAGAAATGTGACTTTGGGAGGGCACATCCAGCCCAGCGCAAGTCGAAACAGCGGATGATTGCCCAGTGACTCAGGTAACTGGTCCCGAAGCGTCCAGAAGATAGCACGATTGTGGCGAAAAATGTACTGGAGCGTAGGTATCCATTCTTCTTTTCGCTGACATTGCCACTTTACATTGCCATTTATGTTGTTCTTGTTGCTGTTTGTTTTGCGAACAAACTCTTCTAACATATCTCGGCAGTGAGTGTAGAACCAGGGTTTATACCAGGTGCCGACGTGGTTCACAGCATTACCACGTGAGTTGGCGTCAAAGTCCCCTGTTATGCAAACAAAAACAAAAAAATCATAAAAAAATAAACATCAGTAATGTATCAGCGTAGCCTCCAAAGGTCAAATTCGTACGTGCAACTGAAATGAAAGTGACATACCTCGCATGACAACGGCCTCTTCAGGCCCGAACACGGTCGCCTCGACAAAGACTGCGTTTGAATGGGCCAAGGCACGAATGTTGTCGCAATAAGATCCCATTGACATGTGAAAGTTATAAGTTACACGTACGTACGGCTCCACTTTGATGACGCGCAAACGAAGTGAGACTAAGAGGCCGAGTGAACCATGCGACCATGGAAGTGCGTGGTAAAGATCTGCATGAGACCCATCCCTTGTGGCATTTATTAGCTCCCCGTGTCCTGTCACAATCTCATAATTCAACACTGTCTCTGAGAGGAGCCCACAATGGTGGGAGTGTGTTGTCATCCCCACAGCCATAGCAAGACCGCCAATGGTCGCCTCTTCAATTTCCAATGTAGCTGCAAGCATATAACCCCTGGGAACTAACCAACGTGTAATCGCCCCAACTTCTACTAAGGGTTCCACAGTTACGGTCAGCTCCTCTTCGTTAAGCTCCAACACGTTTCGCAGGTCCCCGACCCAGATGCAGTTGCTGTGCTTTTTGTAATCACTGAAACGCGTTGATAAGTTTTGCCATGGAGCACGCGCTGTACATAACTTTCGGGTGCGGCCGTCAGATTTCTCAGGAAGTGATTCTTGCACGGATCCCTGCACACGGTCGTAAAGGAAATGTCATTTGTAAGAAGAAGAAAAGAAGAAAAGGAAAAAATACAATGTTCAATGCTGCATTAATTAATCCTCTTCATTCATTTCTGTAGGGGTGGCGGTATGGCAAGCAACCGTGAAACGAAGTGAGCGGTTGAGCAAAGAAGCAATACAAACCTTCACTCGCCGCACTCGCTTGTTGTGTTCTTCGAGTCCTTCCGGCCACTTCCGTGTGGCAAGCCGTTCCCGCATGTTTAGAAACTTTCGCAAAACAAAACTGAGCGGCATGACCACCAATACCATAGCAAGCGGGCGAAAACGCACCGCCACGAAGTCGATTAACGGCGCAAGAAGCCGAACGAGCAGCTCAAAGAATCCCATCGTATATCGTATATCGGCCACTGTATTAATTAATTATGTAAATTAAATTAAATTAATATACGACTTGAACTAAAAGCCTCCGACCGCGTCTAGTCGCTCGTCACCTGCCAGTGGTGGCAGAGCCTGTGCGCTACGCTTAGCTTAGCTTAGCTCGCCGCTGCTCGCTCTGGACTGTAGCTCAGCTTGCACGGGGTGACAGACGATGCCTCCTGATGATGGCCATGCAGCAGTACTGTATGAGTACTTGTACCGCCGGTCATCAGTACTGTATACTGTAGGCCGCCTACTGTATGTATGTATGTCATGTCGCCGCTTACAGTAGGTAGGTAATTGGTACGAGTATTAGGGGGGCCAGGCGGTTTTAGTGGGGGATTTTCAGTCAAAATGTGTGTCCCCACCCTGGGGGAAGGGTGGGGAGAAAATTATGGGAAAGGTTGACTGAAGTATGTACCAGAGTCTTGTTTCTCTCAAATAATACGGTATAAGCCGGATACCCTCATACATTTAGGTATGAGAAGGATATACAGTGGGGGTGTTGGAATTGGGCAAAAATATGGGGTCCCCATTTCCCCCCACTAAATCCTGGGCCCCTATTAATTGGTTGTGATAAAGCGAGGGCACGCCGCTCTGCAGTTGACCGTCTGCAGGTGCAGTCATGCCATGACGCGGCGCTTATTTGAATGTCGTCGTCCTTATCCGGCCTGTTGCTGCAAATTTACAGTACTCGTACGTACGTACAGGTACGTACGTACCGGTACGTACCGTACGTACGTACGTACGAGTACAAGTAGTATCCCTCTCTCCATACTCCATACTCCGTACAGTACAAGTACAGTACCGGTACTACTGTAGTACCGGTAGTAGTACTCAGTACTCGTACCGTACTCGTACTGTACGTACAGTACTTGTACGAGTACTAGTACGGTAAGGTTACAGTGGCGATAAGGTTTACTGACATTATCTACTGAGATTATCTACTGTACTAACATGATTACTTTCTGTATGGCCTATGGGTTACTAGTACATTGACGAGTACTCAGTACTGTACCTACAGTCGCCATTACCTACTACTAGTATATACTCCGTACTCCGTACGTACCACCCCCGCAGTATAATTTAATACTTTTGTATGAGAGTCCCCAGTCCAAGAGTTGTACCTGTAAGAGTCGCGAGCCAGACAAAAACGATGCACCGTACTCAGTACGACGGAGCGAGTACTGCCAGAGTACTAGTACAGTATGAGACTCGTACTTGTGCTGTAGGAGGTAATAATCATTTTCAGGTAAATCTGGTAGTCGTATAACTGCTGAAAGATTACAAAATTGACAGTAATAGTAAAAAGGAGGTATAGTTACTATAATATATATTCATTCATCCATTAAATGGATTCATGAAGTATTGTCGGTGAACATTGCAATCTATGGGCAAACATTTATCTGTCGATATGTCTCTTTTGTACATTTGTCATACAGAAAGGAACCTTTGGGGCGTACAGGTATTACAGCTAGGGATCAACGGAAAAAGGCGTTGACTTTCTTTTTTTAAGGGCAAAAAAAGGTCATTTGCCTTTTTTTTTTAAGGTGTATTTTACCGTTAAATAAAGTGGGAATCAACATGAAATAATAGCAATCGGAAGTAAATACCGTTAATTTTTTAATCGAATTCTAGTAATTCACTCTTCAGAAAATCAGAAAATATGTTATAACGGTAAATAATAGTCGCAGCTGTCCTGCTGTCACTCATCAGTCACTGGTCATCACTTTGAGTGAGGGAGTAAGGGATGGACTAAATAATAATAACGGTAATGTAGCCAAGGTGGAGATTTTTTTTTTAAGGCGTTTACCTTACGCCTTTTTCCGTTGATCCCTAATTACAGCACATCTCATCAAGGTGATGACATAATCATCCGAGCAGTTATGACAAGGCATCATCAGCACTGTGCGGCAACACGGTACTGGCAGTAGACTACTCGTAGCATCAACAGCGTCAACAGCAGCAACAACAACAGCAGCAGCAAAAAACAGCAGCAACAGTAATACCAATAGCAGCAACGGCCAATCCGTATCTCCTTGAAATATATACGGGAGACTAATCTTGCCACATACGAGTACGTACAGTACTTGATCGGGCAGGAAGCCGAATCGATCGATGGCGAGTGAAGCGTCTATTCGTCCCTCTTCGCGTGGGGGGGGGGCAACGGAGGTTATGGCGGCGGCACCCAGAGTCCATCGCCCGCGCCCGCGGCCGCGTCGCTGGTAAATATGTGGACATGGGACATGGAGTTGTGCGATATGGTTGAAAAGATCACAACCGCAACGCAGGGGTCGTCCCTGCTACAAGTGGCATGCGAGAATAAGCGAATGGACTTGGCCCGTTGGATGTTGTCAAACAGCGGAAAGAGTCTACAAGAAGTTCAGTCCATATCCGGTATGTCGCCGCTCCAGTTTGAACGGGCCGAGTTTGCCGAGTGGGTTGTGCGGGCGGTTGGAAAGGACCCTACGCTTGTTGCAGATGGCCCTCTTGGGGATGGACTCACGTTAGTCCATCGTGCGTCCATGCAGGGTAGGCTAGATGTTCTCGAATGGCTCGGGGAACAATATTACAAAAGGATAGACAGAATACACGGTCGTGAAGCTACAGAAAGTGCTGCTAAGGAAAGTGATAATGAACTTGATTTGTACGACCAGGTTTTTAATGAGACCCCTGTTGCTCTGCAAAGTAGCTCTGGAAATGGCAAGGCCGGCAATAAAGGAGCAAAGGATGGGGTTGCATACATTTCCATTGCATGCTGCCGTGCGATCGATGGACGGACTCCGGTAGATTCTGCCTGTAGCAACAATCAACTTGGCGCATGCCGGTGGCTTCTCTGCCACCATCAGATACGGGCTAAGAAGAGAAAGATCCAAGAAAGCGTAAATGCATTAGTATTGCTTTCAAGTGATCAAGGTAGGTCCCCATTGCATAGTGCTTGCCTAAACGGAAACTTGCCCGCTGCGCAATGGCTGGTAGAGGAATGCGGAGCGAGTACTCTCCTTGATCAGCCCACAAAATACGGCACCTCTCCCTTACATATTGCTGCACGTTCGGGAAATCGTTCGCTTGTCAGCTGGCTGCTGGAACGTGGTGCGTGCCCGGATCCTAAAGGCAAAAAGGGATCCACACCTCTCCTCACTGCTAGCACCTTTGGACATGCAGACATTTGCAAGGATCTCGTGCTTCACTGTGCACGGCGGTGCAACGATGGAAGTAGAAGTGCAAGTGCAAGTGCCAGCAATGCCGAGTTAGCGGCAGCAAGCGAAGAAGAGATCAGGCAGCACGTATCAGTATATATCGATGCGACGGACGATAGTGGCCGTACAGCACTACATTGCGCCTGCCGGCGAGGTCATACGCATATTGCAGAATGGCTGCTAACGGGTGTCTTGGACGGCGAGGGGGGGAAAGAAGGAGTCGGAGAAAGAAATGGAGATGGTGACGCAATGGGTAATTTGTACCCAAGTGGTGTCGCCTCGGCGGCACTAAAACTTGCACGCTCGAATGGAAACACTCCATTGCTGGAAGCTTGCATTGGTGGGCACGCAGATGTGGTCCGGTGCTTATTAAGCCACGGTGCGGGAAGGTAAGTCTAAATAAAAATCCGGATACATGTCTTTCGTCATACAGCATGTTTAAACCAAAATTAACATTGAAATCTCCTATTCACGTTAAATTAACAGTAGCCAAAACCATCGCAACGACCGTGGCATGACTGCCCTTTCCGTTGCTCGTTCAAAAGATCTTCACGACATTGTTGCCATGCTTTACGAAGATCAAGTTGACCTCGTGCGCAATGAATTGTCCCGACCATGGGAAGCAGTAAGTTTATTGCCTTTCAGCGTCCAAATTGATAATTTCATCTGTGAAAATGTACTAACCATGTTTGTTCTCCTTTATTTTATTTGTATACTGTGCTGTATGGCTTTTAGGTTGACATGGAACCACCCAATTCTTTTCTATGCCCAATTACTCGCTTGCTTTTCGTGGAACCTGTCGTTGCGGCAGACGGGCATACTTATGAAAAATCTGCCATTCAAGAATGGTTCACAAGTAACGAAGAGGCTCGAAGTCCCATGACAGGAGAGCCGCTACCAAATAATGATAAATCGCTGCGTCTCTCTCACACGCTTCGATCGATTATTGCGAATTGGAAAGAAATCCAAAAGGTTGCGGTGGCAATGCACACTATTGCAGAAAATGAGAGGAAAATCAAGGAGCTGCAGTTAGAGGAGGAGAAACAAAAAGAGAAAGAAAATGAGAAAATAAAAGAGATACAGAGAGGAGAAATCGCTGGGAATGCTTTTTTCGAAGTCGGAGAAGGTCTCTCCACTCTCAGCAAAGAAGACGAGAAACCCAGTGGTAATCGGCCCCGACTGCTGAGTGATGATATGTCGTCTCAGTGTGGCGAGGGCTACAGCTCCACGGATGAAACCTATGAACAAATTGATGAATGTTTCAAGCCTCCAACGGCATTTTCCAGATCCGACAGTGATGGAGATTTAAGGCATAGAAGAGCAAGCTCGATTAGAATGGACCGCCAATTACCAATGTCACCGTCGAGGTCCATGCCAAACATGCAATCTATTCATGGAGATATAGATCAACCTCCGCAATTGCAACGATCCACAAGCAGCAATGATCCCTTTGCCATGGGAAACATAGATTCCCAAATTCCTATGACAGACAAACCTATGACAGTTTTTGAAACTTTCATGTTTATTTTTGGGCAGACTAACCAGACAGCCACCCCGCCGACGATGCCTAGCGCAACGGATGAAGG
>JACLAC010002585.1_pt1 | contig 12335 bp, 7 predicted proteins | sample 8027881 | NCBI WGS metagenome assembly JACLAC01 (sample SAMN15725517, study PRJNA655200) | protist metagenome | isolation source: fluorescence activated cell sorting (FACS) single amplified genomes of... | place: Spain: Blaines Bay Microbial Observatory, Mediterranean Sea | collected 2016-01-19 | reverse complement strand
AATATTATAATGCTTTTTGATGATTTGATTTGATGATGATGGTGACTCTGCTGATGGATCGATGATGGATGAGGAGGCAATAATAAATAATAGATATTTTATTAATATTAACATATTAGCAGGCAGCAGCATCAGGGGGGGTAGTATAATATTATTTTATTAAAAAACGACACCGCGACGACCCCCACACACAAAAAAAAAAAAAAAACAATATAAAAATAGATAGATAGAAGACTAATAAAATAATAAAATAATTTTTGTTGGTGCTTTTTTGTTGTGTTGGTTGGAACATTTTGAGTATATTTAATTAAGAGTCGACCAAACAATAAGATGCATAAATGCAGGAATTATAATTTTGTTTGGGTTCACTGAATAAATTGTTATTCTCGATCGATCCCTGCATTCTTGTCTTTCTTTTAGTCGAAGAATTTTTCTCTTATGCGATTATCTTTCTTAGGAGACCATTGGCTTTAGATATTTTCTCAGTGCTGCTGGGTATTAATTATTGCGATAACATACATATGGCTGCGTATTCGTGCCAATTCCTGGATGGCCCGATCGGGCTTACTTTGGTGGATCAACTAGCGCATGATGGCGTGGGTCCCGTTGTTGTTGTTGAAGAAGTTGTTCCTGGCAGTCAAGCAAGTCGTGTGACACAATTGGAAGTCGGGCATAGGCTAATGTAAGTTCCCGTCCCCTCGTCTGCCCCCTCTTACTTGAGAAGAAACAATTTTGTCTAACCACCTTTGCTAACCCAGACAAATAAACACTGTGTCAGTTGATAATTGGACGTCCAGGGAAGTCCTTCGTCATGTTTCAAAACTGTCTCGTCCCATAATTTTTGTATTTGATAGAGTTGCTGAGCAGGATATTGAGGATCTTCCCGTCCCTGAAGAGTTTTTGACAGGGCAGTCCAACCGCAGTAGCCCTAACAAGACAGACCGTGTTGAGGATGCAACTGCAGTACTAGAGCTTGAAATTGAAAGGGTGATGTCGATGCTGCCGCTGCCATCAGAACCCCCACGACCACCACCTCCCCCACCTAAAGAAGCTAGGCTTTCTCTGCGCCGCAAGAGCATCCTGACATTAGCAGACAATATCGATGAAGCACACGTTCAAACATTATGCTACAAAGACTTGCAAAAGATGGATGCAAACGATTACGACTCTTTGCTGAAAATCATCCACGTCCTGGGCCATGTCGACAATCATGGAAGAATCCTAGACCCACGGTTCATTAATTGGAGGAAAATCCAAAATGAGGTAAAAAGGAACATGGACTTGGGTAGATTCCGGGGTGCGCCAGTTCCCACTCGCGTATCTAGACCACAAGCAAAAACTGAAAATGCAGGCCCAACAACCCCGTTTATGCTAGAACGAAGACGGAGTTTAATTGCTGATCAAATCGCAATCAAAACAAAGAATTGAGAAAGGTGGGGAAAGTTTTAAAAAAATAAGTTTATTCTTGAAAGCTTACGAGAGAATAAATTAATTAAATGTCGGTATATGATAATTAAGGGGTATAAATTTATCTTCGGTTCGAAAAGCACACAGCCGCATGTTCCAATGAAGCATTTAAAAACTGGGAGGCGGCTTGTTCTGGGCTAGCAAGGGAGTGGATCGCGCCTTCGATCATGCATAAAGATGAACCAGGTACAGTTTCTTTGAATCGAAGTCCTAATTTGGGATAGACAAATTCTGGGACATATTCATCAGACAAGGATATTACAAAGAGAGTTGGGAAGTCAAACATATGTCCAATCCGAGAACATAACTCTTCATCCGTAAAGTCAGAGCTAAACATGTCATCTAAACCATTCTTTTCAAACAGATCAATTGCCCTAGCAGCAGATAGTGGTGCAATACCATATAGGCTATGTACAATTGTTTGACCTTCCCCGTTAGATATAAGCTTTTTGGAAACTTCCAAAATATCTTTGATTGTTTGGGGGGGTTGTTCTATTGCAAAAGCCTCTCGGTCTGATACGGGAGCTTGTAGGATGACGCCGCATACCATGTTTTTCCATGTATCGGGGGCGTGCTTACAGAAGTAAACGGATATGTTGCACCCAGTGGAGTGGCCAGTGGTTGGAGTGTGAATTAAAAAACAAGAAAATTGTCTGTTATTTAAGTAGTTAAAATTAATGTACTGCGAACTGAAATCTAGATTTAGACTTTCTAGGTTTACATTCCTTCATGAACTGCGAACTTATCTTTGCTCTTTTGGTTTTACTAATCGATATACCCTTGTCACTTAGTCTGGACTATCATTCTCAGATGTACTCCATTTATGATCTGAATCAGTAGATGGATTAGCAGTGCTTCCCAACGAGTGTGAATTAAAAGATTGGTTTGCGCAGTTAGTCCTGGTAAATACTGAATTACTGCACATTCATGTTTTTGACGCCTTAGAACGCACAAATTTTAAATACCTAGACAACAGCCATTTGTTTTGTTTTTCGTGTTTTACTGTTTCTAGTTTCTAGATAACTTATATACGCTTACATATATGATATAATTTTAACATATCATATATCATAATGATAATCCCTTTATGATATGTTTATGCTCTAGAGACTCTGAGAGTACTTTTATGGGAAGTTCACGGCCTCGCCCTCGACAAAATTTACCACCGGGCCTTTGACTGCGGTGTCACCGGCCCATCGACCGTGCTCATCTTCATCCTTTAACGCGACGAACGCCTGCCCCTGCCCATGCGCTTTATCGTTGACAAACGGACCCTCCCAACGCAACAGGCCGTGCTTGCCTAGGTGAACGCCCTCGTCGAAGAAGCTGATCCCGTTCCCGTCACGCTTCCCGTTTACCCACGCGCCCTCGTAGCCGCCGCCTCTGGAGTAGAGCTTTCGGCCGTGGCCGTGGTAGACACCATTTTGCCAGACACCCTTATACTCGATCCCGTTGGCCCATTTCATTACGCCAAAGCCATGCGGGACGCCCGCCGCACCATCCCAGCCGCCCGAGTAGTGGCCAGAGACTCCGATGGTGCTCGGAGATCCGTCATCGAGGCCATCAAGCGCGCCGTCAAACCGCTCGTCCTCTCCCTCGTCTAGCTTTGGCTTCCCCATCTCGAACTCAAACACGGCATCGGTGCCTTCTGGAAAGGTCATTATGCCGATGCCGTGGGGATGATCGGCCTCAAAATGCCCCGACCAGCGGTCGTAGCCGAATTTTCCCGCAAAGATGTGGACGCCGGTGCCCTGCCTCCTCCCGTCAACCCAGTTCCCGTCGTAGCCACCTCCTCTAGAGTACATCTTCGAGCCCTTGCCATGGAACTTGCCATCCACCCAGGCGCCATCGTAGGTAATGCCGTTGTTCCACCGCATGACGCCGGTGCCGTGAGGGCGCTTCTTGCCACTATCCCACTCGCCGCTGTAGGTACCGTCCTGGCCTAGAGTGCTTTCGCTACCGTCGTCCAGCCCGGAGATGGAGCCGTGAAAGGTCGTGAAGAAGACGCCGCCGCCGCGTCTTTGTGGAAAAGTACGAACCGCTGTTCTTCCAAATTTCAGCATATCTGTTGTCAGTTGCACAAACGAGTTTAAGTGGGTAAAATTGATTGAAACTGGTATTTTTTTTGTTCCAAATAAGTGTGAGAGATCAGAGTTGAAGTAGACTAGAGTATCGAAATAGGCATACGACGAGAAAAGAAGAAGGACGGACGACGACCGACGACCCGTCTCTCTCCTATTAGTCTTACGTTCCATACTGTACCGGTATTATTAAAATGTATTATTACCGTAGTAAGGTCCTAGCGCTACAATTTAATATTCACTTATTTGCATTCACTGTCGTACCTGGTAGTACAGTCTAAAAAGAAAAAATAAGTAAAATATGAATAGAGTAGAGTTCGAAGGTGTGTGTGTGTACTTATTATAAATTACATTGATAAGGTTGTTCAGCGGGAATTGCATGAAGAGAGTATGTTTTAAATTTAAGTATTTTCTACCAATTGGTATGATAGGTCTATATTTATAAGAATAATAAAAATAATATTATTACAGTAAAAGAGAATTTATACCGTTTTTTGCTTTTCCTCCTGTATTATATTATTATTTATTACTGCTTCTTCTATCTCCTATTTATATATTATTAACAGGTATTTTATTTACCCCCCCCCCATTCTTCTTGCTTCTTCTTCTGTTACGTTGCAGTGCGTGCTGTTTGCTGCTGCCTTCTTCTTCCGTCGTTTTTTATATTATAAACAACAACAACAACAATATAATTATTATGTTGTTAACAAAACAACAAAAAAACAAGCAAAAACGAAAAATGTGAATATTTCTCGTGATCAAAGCGCCCTCGAATACTCAAGTATTTGGGCGGACGAGAAACTAAGACCATCATCTACCAACAAACAATTTTATTTTCGTATTGTTCACTCGTATCATAAACTTGGTTAATTTAATTACCAGAAACATCTTTTGTATCGGTATGGAGAGATAGAGAAGCCAAGGACTCATGTTTGTCGCGAGCCAAAATGCTGAAAACAAGGTTGCGTTGGACGGGGAAGAAAGTACCGACTCTCCTGTGTCGGAAGAGATGGTGTGTAGCTCCAAGCGGGCTATGAGGACAGTTCACCATGCATTGTACCTTATGAAACCAAAAATGATTAAATGTCAGATGGTTGGTATCTTGAAAAAAAAGAGAGCAGAGATAGAAAAGTTGAACGCGGACTTAGGCGTGCTTGAACGTGACTGCTCGGGCTTTAAAACTATATTAGCAAAATCCCGTACCCAAGTAGCAGAAAAACAAGTGCAATTTCAAGAAGTTGTATCTGAACTGCAGGCCCTAGAGAAGAAGAAAAAAGCCTTGCACCGAGAGGAGAGACAACTCTTGCAAGACGCCGAGGAAATCGATGACCCAAGAAAATACTTAAGGATTTGTAGAAAGGCAGCACAGGCAATTTCCCCAGAAGCCCTTCTCCAGTTACGCGAAAACGTGTTAGCTTACGCTAACTTTATGCAGTTGGATGCGCACAGCAAAAAAGAATATCTGGTGGAGCACTTGTCAGCACCAAATCATCCGATAAGCAATAATGCTCGTTTAATATTTGACTCAATTTCAATATACTTAATGCAATCTCTGTCGGTTTCAACAAAGAAAGACTTTGTATGCGAAGACAGCGAAGGGTACAAGGTAGCCGTGTCATTTGTGAGCAGCATCCAAGATTCCCTAATGGGGGATATGGGCAAACCAGAGCCAGGCTTTAACCCCGAAGAAACCGTATTAAGCTCATGGGCAAGAACCCTAAATACAATAGTGAACCAGGAAGAGAAGCGTGTCGCCGCAAACGAGGCTGAAATTGATAGCACTATGAACGCTACTGCGTACAACAAGAGCACAGTGGAATTGCGCCTTCATCTGCGCAGGCGTATGCATTTAAAACTAGTACCTGGCATGCAAAAAGAGTTAAGGCAAAAAGAAGAACGTTCACGTACTTCAGGGTTATCAGCGAAAAATGTCAGAAAAGAAATATCCATAATTAAGGATTGTTTTAATGAAGAAAGTCAGGAATTGTTGGAACCCTATCAAAAATTGTACGAAGTTCTAAGAGATGAAGAAGACGAGCAGTCCACCGACCCTTCTGTGTCAATCGCGGAAGCATTGTATTCTTGGATGGAATCGATGCATGACTACCGCGATTGTCTTGTTGATCATGATAGTTGGAGCAATGAAATCAATAGCACACGAGAACATATCTCAGAAATTGAATGCCAAGCCATGGAAACTGCAGCAGCAAAAACGGAATTAGCGTATAGTCTATTTTGGGCAAAGCGAAAACTAGATCAGCACGTTTGGAACTACAAACGGGTTTTAAGAAAAATTGATGAGCAGCATGCAAAAATCGAAGCTCGCCAAAACTTTGCAATACCTTTACGTTCTATAACTGCACCAACTTTGTTGCAGAGACTGTCCATCCATATGTCGCAACTAGGCTGTCAACTAAAGAAAAGCATTTCAAAAGTAAGAGCATTTCGGCGTCAACATGTAAAAGAAGAAACGTTCTTGGGACGTATCCTGGAGCGCCGGGCCATGTGTATTAATGAACTCCAAATGGCACACAACCCTTGGGCATGGTATGATACGAGAGGGGCGCTTTGGTCGGAGGACAAGACTCATTTCGAGTGGTTAACTGCAGGCCAAAGGTGCCAGGCACGATTAAGAGGGTGGAGCCGTTTCTTTGTGGGGACGATCAAGGACATGGCGCAAGGTTCACGGTCTCAAAGTGCTAGTTGTACGATTGAATTCGACGATAGGGATGTGGCCTACGATGTTGAACACTACAATATTCAAGTCTTGTATCCAAAAGTTGTATCCAAAGCGAGAGCCATGGAGAAGGGTCAGAAGAAGTACATTCTGACAACATTTTTGCATTCTCGCGACGAAGCCCCATCGACAAAATATACCCCAACATTAGTAAGAATGGATTCCGCTCTGCCTGTATTGTTCCAGGCAATGGAGCGACAGAATGCGATGTTAGAAAATGCAACAAGTGGTCTTTTTCGTACGCAACAACACATAAAAGAAACGGCAGCAACAATTATAGGGACATCGTTCCGGATAAGTAAAACTAGCCACCGAATTAGCAGGGAACTTAATAGGCTGGTCAACCATAATAACGTTGTACGAAAGTCAAAAAATAGATACAAATTTGAAAAGCATCGTCAGGCAGTCAAAATATTTTGTGACACGTATATTGCACGAAATGATGCCTCGTTTGAGATCCAGAGAATATTCCGGGGCTTCGCAGCTCGGCTACGGGTCGCAAGCTTAGTTAAAGAAAGAGCCGCTGAAAATCTCGTGAAGCAAGCGAAAATGGAAGCCCGTCGTATTGAAGTAGAGTTTGCGAACCGATTGAGAGAAAAAAAAATGCAAGAGCAGTTCGTTTCAAACTGGAGATGCCCGCGGTGCCCAATCAAAGCTCAGTATTCTCAAAAGTGGAATTCATTGGCTGAGATTGAGGTGCATAAAATGACGCACATGCGTGCGGACGAGGTTAAGTTTTCAAAGTTTAGACAGCTTCATGAGCAAAAAGAAAAGGAAAGAAAAAGTAAACTGTTAAAGCAGCAGTTGGAAGAGGCTCGTGTTCTGGCAAAAATTCGTGAACAAACTCGTGCATTTATGGAGCAGCAAGAAAATGAGGCAAGAATAACTGCAAAAGTTGAGCGGGAATCCCTTATTGAAAGCAAAAAATTAAAATTCAACTTCGAATTCCAGCGGCCAATGTTGTCCGCTGCAAAGAGACGAATAAAAGCACAATACCCCATCGACCCCAAATTTTCTCCAATTTGCCTTCCAAACCGGTGGCCAATTTTAAGGCTAGTCAAGGACCCACGCAGAAAAGACCAAAGGCTTCGTTTCTCCAAAGTCAATCATCGCATTGAACTCAATTCTTCTCCGTTTCGCCTTGGCCGCGGTTCAGAATGCGATGTGCGAGTTCATAGCTCAATTAGACCAGGAATAGTTAGCAAAGCCCACTGTGTATTTTTCTCCCGACAAACCAAAACAGATATTACACCTGGTTATAAAGTGTCAGTTCTGGACATACATAGCACCAATGGTACGTTTGTAAACAGCAAGAAGATCCTCCCCGGAATAGAACACGAGCTTCAAGATGGAGATATCATTGTGTTTGGAAGTTTTTACGTTCCTAACAATGCGACAATGGTGAAACGCATTGATGGCGAGCAACAAAACAATTCACCATCAAAGAAACAGAGACTGGTGCCATCCGAACTGATGTATCAACTGTGGAAGTAATAAAAATGTTTTATTCTTTCTTCTAGATTTCAGTTCGCAGTACATTAATTTTAATTACTTAAATAACAGCCAATTTTCTTGTTTTTTTATTCTTTCTTTCACTTATTTTGTTTTTGAGAGTCTTAAAACATTACTATATATTTTGTTTTTTTTAAAAAAATTGATCATCTTCCAGAAACAGCTTCATCACCGCGCTCTGTCACTTACTTCTGCGTAAAATCGTCTATGAGTTTAAGAAAGAGCCAATTCAGCGACAACTCGATTTGTCGTTCACACGGTCCACGGCGACCACTTAGCCCTAAACCATCAACCAGTCCACGGAAAGATTTGACCAGTTTTTCTCTAGTACAACCACCTTTGCACTGGGACATTTCGGTAGTGTAGTGAACGAAATAATGCCTTCCAGCCTGCAAAACCAACCGTTTCCATTTCTTCAAAGTGCCCTGGGTCAATCTAAGGCTGGAAAATGACATTTTTTCGGGGTCACTGTCTTCCGGGATACTTCGTAATAGACATTCTGCGATTTCTTTTGAAGACACAGTATCTAAGAGTTGAGCCCTTTGGAACAGGGATAGATCTTTAAGACCTTCACTGAATACCACTTGCCAGTCTTGGAGTTTCCAGCTCTTTAGAGCAGATACAGTTGAATTGTCAAGATAGAAAAATGAACTCGCCCCATACTTACAACCTTTGTTAAACGCCTCTACCACGCAATTCGTGCAGTTTTGTCGTTCTGTTGATCGAGACTCCTTATTGAAGGACCCACTGCTAGGAGTGTTGCGTTTCACCGTGCTGCTACTCGCAACAGACCCTTCTTGCAGGTGTGTTGATGTTTTCTCTATCAAATTTCCAAGCGGTTGAAAATCACAAAACTCTACGGTTTGAAAGGTTTGTTTAGTACGTTTTAGACCTTTTAGTTCGCTTGGTTTAATTAATGTATTTGCTCTCATCCAGCACATTTGCATCGTCCTGGTTCCCCAAGCCCCCTTATCTCCGTATTTTCTTAGCATCTCAGACTCGAAAGTAAAGTATAATCGGTAGGAAGTGGGTGAAAGAGTGTCATCCAGTTTCCTTTTCAGAAGTTTCTTGGGAGCATCTCTTGCGCCACTGCTCTTTTCAACAACTTTGGACGGGCGCGCCTTTTCAATTTCTGAAGCCTTTCTACTCTTGTTTGGCTCTTCCTTTTTGGGGTGTTCAGAAAACAACAGTGAATACTCTGGAGGCAGTACATCCGACAAGCGAGCACCACCATTGATCCTTTTGCCACCAGCGTTGGCGACGTCCTTCCAAGATTGCACAGCGCCGTACGCCCTTCCCCCCGATGTTTTCAAGTCGCTCATATGTACGCTTTTTTCTCGTGCCTACAAAGAAACCATTTCAGATTTTGTTCGACTAAAGGGGAAATAGACATGCATTAGAAGTACACATTGGTTGAAAACAGTTGCTATCTTTTGAACTTAACTCTGTAGTCATACATAATGTAAATTGTGGTTACTCTTACTTACTATTACGAAGAAGTCATTTAAAAATAATACGTCGCCGCGCGGCGGCGGAAGAAGAAAAAAAACCTAAAAAATATATTAATAGAAGACGACTATTATATTTCTTCTTTTTTTTCTTCTTATTTTGTTTGCTATTGCCTGTTATTTTGTTGAGATTTTATTTTCGAACAGATTTTCCTATTTAATATAGGCTTATTTACATATTTGTAAAATCCTCGTACTCTACGAACACTATTAATATACACAATTGTAGTAAGAAGAAAACAAGTTTTTTTAATTTTTTAATATAACTTTAAAGAGACAGTCAGTACAGTATACTACCATGGTATTATAAATATTACTATTATTTATATATATATTAATAAAAAATCATCTTCTCAACAAAAAAACCCTTCTTCTCAAGTATCATCTCACATCTCACAACAACAACAACACCCGTCCGTCGTGTACTACACCGCCGCCGTGTAAAATCAATTTCAATTATTTATTCACATTCAGTCATTTAAATAAATAAAACTAATTATTCATTACGTTCGATTAATGAAAAGGGAAGGCGTGCAATCTAAACGTTTTTGTCAACTTTTTGGATCTATGTTTCACTCTTATATCACCCGCTACGAAAAAATTAGCGTTTGTTTATATCATTGGTCATGAGCATAATTGCAAATGGGAGACTTGTTGAATATACAAACTCTCCATGTTCTTTGCAGGTCTTCGAGTCTGGGCTGATTGGTGCTGAGAATGTTATAGTCATGTTGGGTGGGCTAACGGATGGTTTGATGGCATGCTCATATGTTCCTAAATTATCTAGTTTGTGTGCAGAATCAGGTTATGCACTGCTTCAGCCAATCTTGCGAAGTTCCTACTGTCAATTTGGCACCGGCACTTTGATCAGAGATATGGACGACTTGATTAATCTTTTCAAGTGGATTAACAAACGCTCAGAAAACAACAGTAAAGTTATCCTTATGGGCCACTCCACTGGGTGCAACATATCCGTTTACTTCTGTAAGCACGCCCCCGATACATGGAAAAACATGGTATGCGGCGTCATCCTACAAGCTCCCGTATCAGACCGAGAGGCTTTTGCAATAGAACAACCCCCCCAAACAATCAAAGATATTTTGGAAGTTTCCAAAAAGCTTATATCTAACGGGGAAGGTCAAACAATTGTACATAGCCTATATGGTATTGCACCACTATCTGCTGCTAGGGCAATTGATCTGTTTGAAAAGAATGGTTTAGATGACATGTTTAGCTCTGACTTTACGGATGAAGAGTTATGTTCTCGGATTGGACATATGTTTGACTTCCCAACTCTCTTTGTAATATCCTTGTCTGATGAATATGTCCCAGAATTTGTCTATCCCAAATTAGGACTTCGATTCAAAGAAACTGTACCTGGTTCATCTTTATGCATGATCGAAGGCGCGATCCACTCCCTTGCTAGCCCAGAACAAGCCGCCTCCCAGTTTTTAAATGCTTCATTGGAACATGCGGCTGTGTGCTTTTCGAACCGAAGATAAATTTATACCCCTTAATTATCATATACCGACATTTAATTAATTTATTCTCTCGTAAGCTTTCAAGAATAAACTTATTTTTTTAAAACTTTCCCCACCTTTCTCAATTCTTTGTTTTGATTGCGATTTGATCAGCAATTAAACTCCGTCTTCGTTCTAGCATAAACGGGGTTGTTGGGCCTGCATTTTCAGTTTTTGCTTGTGGTCTAGATACGCGAGTGGGAACTGGCGCACCCCGGAATCTACCCAAGTCCATGTTCCTTTTTACCTCATTTTGGATTTTCCTCCAATTAATGAACCGTGGGTCTAGGATTCTTCCATGATTGTCGACATGGCCCAGGACGTGGATGATTTTCAGCAAAGAGTCGTAATCGTTTGCATCCATCTTTTGCAAGTCTTTGTAGCATAATGTTTGAACGTGTGCTTCATCGATATTGTCTGCTAATGTCAGGATGCTCTTGCGGCGCAGAGAAAGCCTAGCTTCTTTAGGTGGGGGAGGTGGTGGTCGTGGGGGTTCTGATGGCAGCGGCAGCATCGACATCACCCTTTCAATTTCAAGCTCTAGTACTGCAGTTGCATCCTCAACACGGTCTGTCTTGTTAGGGCTACTGCGGTTGGACTGCCCTGTCAAAAACTCTTCAGGGACGGGAAGATCCTCAATATCCTGCTCAGCAACTCTATCAAATACAAAAATTATGGGACGAGACAGTTTTGAAACATGACGAAGGACTTCCCTGGACGTCCAATTATCAACTGACACAGTGTTTATTTGTCTGGGTTAGCAAAGGTGGTTAGACAAAATTGTTTCTTCTCAAGTAAGAGGGGGCAGACGAGGGGACGGGAACTTACATTAGCCTATGCCCGACTTCCAATTGTGTCACACGACTTGCTTGACTGCCAGGAACAACTTCTTCAACAACAACAACGGGACCCACGCCATCATGCGCTAGTTGATCCACCAAAGTAAGCCCGATCGGGCCATCCAGGAATTGGCACGAATACGCAGCCATATGTATGTTATCGCAATAATTAATACCCAGCAGCACTGAGAAAATATCTAAAGCCAATGGTCTCCTAAGAAAGATAATCGCATAAGAGAAAAATTCTTCGACTAAAAGAAAGACAAGAATGCAGGGATCGATCGAGAATAACAATTTATTCAGTGAACCCAAACAAAATTATAATTCCTGCATTTATGCATCTTATTGTTTGGTCGACTCTTAATTAAATATACTCAAAATGTTCCAACCAACACAACAAAAAAGCACCAACAAAAATTATTTTATTATTTTATTAGTCTTCTATCTATCTATTTTTATATTGTTTTTTTTTTTTTTTTGTGTGTGGGGGTCGTCGCGGTGTCGTTTTTTAATAAAATAATATTATACTACCCCCCCTGATGCTGCTGCCTGCTAATATGTTAATATTAATAAAATATCTATTATTTATTATTGCCTCCTCATCCATCATCGATCCATCAGCAGAGTCACCATCATCATCAAATCAAATCATCAAAAAGCATTATAATATT
>JACLAC010019966.1_pt1 | contig 12336 bp, 10 predicted proteins | sample 8027881 | NCBI WGS metagenome assembly JACLAC01 (sample SAMN15725517, study PRJNA655200) | protist metagenome | isolation source: fluorescence activated cell sorting (FACS) single amplified genomes of... | place: Spain: Blaines Bay Microbial Observatory, Mediterranean Sea | collected 2016-01-19 | reverse complement strand
TCATGCGGGGCATAATGGGGTCTCGAAACTGAACGCGACGTGAACGGGCATGGACGACCGAACCCTTTCCTCGACCCAAAGCCGGCACGAGTCTCAGCTCGCAGAGTTACAAAGCCGCCGCAACGACGCCCGGGCAATGGGTGGGAGAGAACGCATCGAGCGCCAACACCGGGCCGGTAAACTCACCGCCCGGGAGCGGCTCGAGCGACTTTTGGATCCCGGTACGTTCCGGGAGTATGGCCTGCTCGCAACGCACGCGACCCAACGAGCGCAAATGGCGGGCAAACAAGCACCTGCCGATGGCGTGATCACCGGCTTCGGGCGCATCGACGGGCGACCCGCCGGCGTGGTGGCCGAGGACTTCACGGTCTTCGGGGGCTCGCTCGGGCACACCGGGCTCGACAAGAAGCTGCGCATGATCGAGCTCGCCATCCGCGAACGCACACCACTGGTGTGGCTGCTCGACGGTGCGGGTGCGCGGGCCGAGGAGCTCATCGGCGAAGGCATGCCGACCATCGCGCACTACTTGAAGATCGCCAAGCTCTCCGGGCTCGCGCCCCAGGTCGGCGCCGTTATGGGCCCTTCGGCTGGCGACTCGTCCTTAGTGGGCGCCGGGCTCGAATTCATCGTAATGGTGCGGGGCACCGGCATGATGGCCGCCGGCGGCCCACCCATCGTCCAGAGCGCGCTCGGCAAAGACATCGAGAAAGAAGCATTGGGCGGTTCGGAGATCCATTGTCAGATCTCCGGCGTCGCGGACAATCCGGCCGAAGATGATGAAGACGCCCTTCGTATCATAAAGCGATACCTATCGTATCTGCCGACGAACGCGTGGGCGTATCCACCGGATACCGAACCGGACGATGATCCTGCCCGGACCGACGAGGCATTGGCTTCGGTGCTGCCCGCAAACTTACGCCAACCCTACGACATGCACGCGATCATCGACGCCGTCGCAGACCGCGAGACATTCTTCGAGCTCAAACCAGAATTCGCCACCATGCTCATCACCGGGTTTGCACGGCTAAATGGGCACCCGGTAGGGATTATCGCGAACCAGCCCAAGGTGTACGCCGGCGCCCTGACCGCGAAAGCGGCGGGGAAAGCCCGCCGCTTCATCGATCTCTGCAGTGCTTATCATCTGCCGATCATTTCGCTGGTCGACGTGCCGGGCGTCATGACCGGTCCGCTGTCGGAGAAAGAGGGCGCACTGCGCGCGGGCCTTGCGGCCTGTCATTCGCTGGCCTGGGCCCAAGTGCCGCTGTTCACGGTGGTGGTGCACAAGATGTTCGGCTTCGGCGGCGGCGTGATGGGGGGCTACGGGGCAGGCCAAACTGTGACGTTGGCCTGGCCAACCGCCGACTTCGGCTCTTTACCGGTGGAAAGCGGAGTGCTCGCCGCCTATCCACGCGAGCTTGCCGAGGCGCGCGAAGCGGGAAACTACGCGGCGGTCAAAGCCGAACTCGAGCGCGAGTTCGAAGCGTACTGCGGACCCTATCCGGCCGCGGAAAAATTCAACATCGACGACGTCATCGACCCGCGAGAGACGCGGCCGCGGCTCATCGATGCCCTCGAACTCGCGCTCAATCGCCGCACCGAACCCGCGGGCCCGGTCTGGCGGCACGGCGTTATGCCCTAACCCCGTGCTCCGGAGCCCGCGGCACAACCGGGGACCCCGTCGGCAGAGAGCCCGTCCCCTCTGTCTGATGCTGTTCCCGTTCGCGCTGGAGCCGAGTGGTCCGGGGGCGCGGCACGAGAATTTTGACTGCACGAGGTACGCTACGCATGCAACGATTCGAGAACAAGGTCGCGATCGTCACCGGGGCAGCCCATGGCATCGGCGCCGCGATCGCGAAGCGCCTGGCCGCCGAGGGTGCACGGGTGCTCGTGGCCGATCAAGACAAGGAAGCGGCCCAGCGCACGGCGAGCACGATCGAAGACGCCGGCGGCATCGCGGAGGGTCATCTGGCCGACGTGCGCCGCCGCTCCCACGTCGACGCGATGGTGGAACGCGCGGCCAGCCTGTGGGGTCAGCTCGACGTGCACGTGTCGAATGCCGGCATTACCGACCGGGAGCCCTTTCTTGAGATGACCGACGCCCTGTGGGCGCGGGTGCTGCAAACCAATCTATTCGGCACCTTCTACTGCGGCCAAGCCGCGGCCCGGCAAATGGTACGCCAGGGCACCGGTGGGAGAATCGTCAACGTGGCCTCGAACTCCGGGGTATTCGGGGGGCGAGGGCGCGCCTCCTATGGCGCCAGCAAAGCCGGGATCATCAACCTCACCCAAACCATGGCGATCGAGCTCGGGGAGCACGGCATCCTGGTCAACGCAGTGGCTCCCGGTCCGACGCGAACCCGGGTGACGCATGGCGATGTGCCCGGGCCGAGCGCGGTGTCGCGCATGTCGCTTCCCCGCTTCGGACAGCCCGAAGAAATCGCGGCGGTTGCCGCTTTCCTTGCCTCGGACGAGTGCTCGTTCACGACCGGCCACGTCTACGCAGCCGACGGCGGGTTCACGGTCTCGGGGATGATGGAAGGGTAACGACGAACCGCGGCAAAACCGCGCCCTTGGGGATGTCGCCTCAGTCGAACCGGAGCTTGTCCAGGCCATAGAACGCCATGACTTGATCGAGACGCTCCGGCCCCGGGGTCGAGTTCATAAAGCCGTGCCGGCTTGCCGCGAGACCCGTCAACCGCCGCAGGTCGACCATCATCTCGGTCATCTTTAGCGTCACTGCAAACGTGTCGATGACCGGCACGTCATCGACTCGGGTCACGCCGTTGAGGGCGAGCAGCAAGCTGAGCGGCACCTCGCCAGGTACGATCACGTCCGCGCCCTCCTCGGCGATCAACCGCCGTGCTGACTCGATGAACCGCTCCAGCAACGGCTCCGGCGCCTCAAACCCGGCGAGGATGTCATGGAAGGTAAGGCCGGACGCCCGCACCGCCGCACATCGCGACGCCAGTCCATAGGCTTCGAGCTGCTCTCGGTACAACGGAATCATACGGTCGATGAAGAGCATGACCCCGAAGCGATACCCTTGCATCGACGCAATGTGGAAGGCGGCCTCGCCCAAACCCACGACCGGGATATCCACCACCGCCCGGGCTTCACGCAGCAGCGGATTGGGCAAGGTGCACATGGCGTACGCATCGAACCCTTGGCGCTCAGCTTCACGGGCGGCGGCGATCCACTGATGCCCGTGTACCCAATAGGTGTACCCGTAGCCAATGTCGTCCCCCGGGTAGTTGCTGGGATAGGTCCCCTTCGCCTGCCCGTGCAGCGCGATCTCAGAATCAGGGCGGAGAACCTTCGCGCTATGTTCGGACAGCGCGGCCTCGTACGCCGGCAAGTCAGAGAGCACGGTAAAGCTCTGGTGCCATATTCGCATTCCCATGGCATCCTCCATCCATTGAAAACATCGAGGCGAACCATGTCAGAGACCAGCGCCGAAGGCGAGTTGGCGCCCGAGGACAACCCCGTGCTCCAGGGCAACTTTGCACCCGTTCATGTCGAGACCACGGCGTTCGAACTGAAGGTCACCGGTACGCTGCCCGAGTCTTTGAACGGTACCTTGTACCGCGACGGCCCCAACCCAATTGCCCCTGGGGCGGGGCATCATTGGTTTGCCGGAGACGCCATGGTACATGCCATCGTGCTCGAGGATGGCGCGGCGGTGGCCTACCGCAACCGGTGGATACGAACCGAGAGCGTCGAGCGGCACAAAGGCCTTCGTGCCGCACCGACCAGCCCCAACCAACCGGGGGCGCAGGGCTCGGGCAGCGTGAACGTGATCGAGCACGCCGGACGGCTTCTCGCCTTACCCGAGGTCGGGTTGCCCTGGGAGCTCGGAACAGACGCCGGCACGCTCGGCCAATACGATTTCGGCGGACGCCTGTCGACCAACATGACCGCCCACCCAAAGATCGACGGGCGGTCGGGAGAGCTTCTCTTCTTCGGCTATGATTTCGGGCCCGTGCACTTGCGCTACCACAGTGCCGCACCAACCGGCGAGCTCACGAGGACAATCGAGATTGCCAAGCCGACGGCAACCATGATGCACGACTTCGCGGTCACCGCGACCCGCGTTGTGTTCATGGATTTCCCGGTGATGTTCGATCTCGACATGGCGTTAGCGGGCCGCTCGATCCCGTTTCGGTGGAACGATGCAGGGCCCGCACGCCTGGGGATCTTGCCCCGCGACGCCATAACGGACGAGACCCGCTGGTTTCCTGTCGAGCCGTGCTACGTCTACCACCCGTTGAACGCGTACGACGACGATGAGCGCATCATTCTCGACGTCGTTCGCCACGATCGAACCTTCGTTGAAGGCAAACTCGCGAACGGGGGCAGCCCGCCAACGCTCGAGCGATGGCACATCGATCCGGACAACGAGCGTCTGACCCGCGAGGTGTTGTCCGATCGACCCCAAGAGTTCCCACGTGTCGATCCGCGCGTCGAGTGCCATCCTCACCGGTTCGGGTACAGCGTCGAGTTCGAACTCGGGCGCGGACCAGGGAGCTTGCTCAAGCACGACTTGCGCACCGGAGAGACCCTTCGCCATGACGTCGGTGAAAGCGGCCAAGCGAGCGAGGGCGTGTTCGTACCCCAAGGGCCAGGCGAGGACGAAGGGTACGTGCTATCGGTGATCTACGATGCGTCCACCGACACGAGCACGCTACGGGTCATCGCAGCACAGGATTTCGCGGGCGCTCCGGTAGCGACCGTCGCGCTGCCCGCGCGCGTGCCTTTCGGCTTCCACGGCAACTGGGTTCCCTCGCGCTGAGAGACGCTAGTCCGCCGCTTCCTGCACGCCGTCGTCCGGTATCAGCGCACCCGACTCGATGAGCGCTTCGATCTCGGCGTCAGCGTAGCCGAGTTCCCGGAGGACTTCCTCGCTATGCTCCCCGTAACGGGGCGCGTGGCTGCGGATGCTCGCGGGCGACTTTTCGTAGAGCACCGGCGGGCGAACCAGCACCGTCTCGCCTTCGGTTGGATGAGGGTGGCGCTCAAACATACCCACGGCCTGGAGATGCTCGTCGTCCATAAGATCCTCGACGTCGGTCACCGGCATGCACGGGATCTCACCTTCTTCGCAGAGCGCAACCCACTCCGCGGTGGTTCTCGTCGGCGTCACCTCGCCGACAAAGCCATAGAGATCATCGACGCTTTGAATACGGGCACGGTAGCTCGAAAACCGGGGATCCTCCATAAGCTCCGGGCGCCCAACCGCGGTGAAGAAATTGAGCCAATGCCGGTCCGAGTACGGCAAAACGCAAACGAACCCGTCCTTCGTCTCGAAGGGCCGGCGCGAGGGCGTGACGACACGCTGATAGCCGAGCTTTCCGATCGGCGGCACGTATGCAACGCCGTTGAGATGCTCAACCATGTTGAACGACACAAGCGTCTCGAGCATCGGCACCTCGACGAACTGGCCCTCGCCTGTGCGCTCCTTATGGAGTAGGGCCGCGAGTACCGCTTGGGTCAAGGTAAGCCCCGAGATCTTGTCCGCCACCGCGGCGGGAACGTACCGTGCCTTACCGTCTTGCCGGCGAAACAAGCTCGCAAGGCCCGAGGAAGCCTGAATGGCATCATCGTAGGCAGGTTTCGCCTTGTAAGGCCCGTCCTGCCCAAATCCATAGGCGCCCACATAGACGATGTCCGGCTTCACTGCCTTGACGCCATCGTAGTCAAACCCGAGCCGGCCGATCGCTTGCGGGCGCATGTTGTGCACGAATACGTCCGCGGTCGGGATGAGCTTGCGAAGCGCATCCTTCGCCGCTTCCTGCTTCAAATCGAGCGCGATCGATCGTTTGTTCCGGTTGATGTTGAGATAGATCCCGCCCATGCCGACATGGCGCACTGTCCCCATGTTACGGGCGATATCACCGGTCGGCGGCGCTTCGACCTTGATGACATCGGCACCGAGGTCGCCGAGCATCTGAGTTCCGTACGGTCCGAGAAGAACCGTCGTGACATCAATAATCCGAATCCCCTCGAGGGCACCTGGCATGGTTCCTTCCTTCCAAGCTGTGAGCCAACGTCAGTTCTGTATTTTGCGGGGTTTCGCGGCTCTCAGCCAGCTTCTATCTCATCGAGCCGTCCGCCGGCCGAAATATAGTTCAGGCTGGTACGCACATCGACCACCACTGCACCCTCGTGTGCCATCGCTTCCTCGACCACGCCCTCGACATCTGAAACGGACTCGATAGTGAATCCTTTGGCGCCGAAGGACTCGCCCCACCGCGCAAAATCAGGGTTCGTGAGCTCAGTCGAAGTGACCCGCCCCGGAAAGCTACGGGCTTGGTGCATGCGAATGGTGCCGAACCGCGCGTTATTCGCCACGAATATCTTGATGGGTACATCGTAGTGCATCGCCGTCGCCAGCTCGTTCCCGGTCATCATCAAGCCGCCGTCGCCGACGAACGTGACGATCTGACGGCCCGGTGACGACAGCCCGGCAGCAACGCCGGAAGGCACGCCGGCACCCATCGCGCCGACCGTCGCTCCGATGAACAGGTTGTCCTGGGTCAGATGGATGTACCGGTTCACCCACGACGTGAAGTTGCCGGCGTCGTAGGTCAGCACCGCATCCGGTGCCAGATGCCGGTCGACCGCCCGCGTCACCTGGCCAAACACCACGCCGTCGTTCGAGGAGACCTCGTCCCACGCCATAAGTTCGAGGTGGGTCTCGTGCAAGGATTTCACCCACGCATCCCGGCCGGCCGGCGCCGGTGGCGCCCCGAGCGCAAGCATCGCCTTGATGAACTCGTGCGGCTCGCACGCAAGCCCGAGCGCCGGGCTCCAGATGCGCCCGACCTCGGCAGGGTCCGGCCACACGTGGATAAGCGGCTGATCTGGGGTAGGCGCGCGGGGAAAGGTATAACCTTGGCTCAAGCTCGGCCCGAGGCGGTCACCGATCACGATCAGCAGATCCGCCTTACGCATCAGCTCCATCTGCACCGCGGGCGCACGATTCGACAGCCGGCCGGCGCAGTTCGGGTGGCGGCTCGCAAATGTGTGCAGCCGACGGTGTGCCGGCGCGACCGGAAGCTGGAATTGCTCGGCAAAGCGGGTGAGATCCGCCAACGCCTCTGGCCCGTGCAAGCGCCCACCGCTCACCACCAGCGGCCGCTCTGATTCACAGATCATTCGATGGGCCCGCTGCGCATCCGCGGGCGTCGGCGCAGTGATCGTCGGCGCACGGGGACCAAGGGGCGGCGCATCGCACTCCCCGTACAGAATGTCCTCGGGCAGAACCACCACCACTGGCCCCGGGGTGCCGGCTTGTGAGACGTGAAAAGCGCGTGCTACCGATTCGGGCAACTGACCCGGCTCGCCGACCTCGATCACCATCTTGGCCGTATCGGAAAACGTCTTCGCGTAATTCATCTCCTGCAACGCCATACGGCCGAGCCGATCTCGCTCGGCTTGCCCGACGAGGAACACCACCGGCTCGGCATCATGGTACGCCACGTGCAAGGCAATCGCGGCGTTCATCGCCCCTGGGCCACGGCTGACGACGCATACGCCTGGTGCATTTCGAAGCCGCGCATGGGCAACCGCCATCAAGCCTGCACCGCCCTCATGGCGACACACAACGAGGCGGATCTGTGGGAAATCGATCAATGCGTCGGTCAACGGCAAATAGCTCTCGCCGGGGACGCAGTACGCAACATCCACCCCGTGCGCATCCAAGGTCTCGGCCAGCACCCGGGCGGCTCCGGTCGGCATAACGGCTCTCCTCGTGAGACAGGCGCGGCAGGATAGCAGGGTCGAAGGGCATTCGCCGGCTCGCGCCGGTGATGCCTCGGACCGTTGAACTGGAGCCCTCGGCCGATACCCCGGCCAAGGCATATCCAGGAGGTATCTACTCTGAGCTGCGTTGCCCGTCTCGTGCGTCCCACCCCCACCGGGCTGGCCGGGCATGCACCCTGAACGACGACGACGACGCGTTCACGAAGGCTGCCGAGGCGGCGTTGCCGCCCAAGCCCGAAGCGCCTATCTTGCACCGCTCTAGTCGTACGGACTCGAGGAGAGCGCGCAATGACGGGCGAAGTGTGGCAAATCGGCAAGGTCAAGATCACTCGGGTGGTGGAGATCGAAGCCACCGGAGGCATGTCCCGAATCATCCCGCAAGCCGAGCGCGAGAAGCTTCGAGGAATCGAATGGCTGTATCCGCACTTCGTCGATAGCGACGGCCGCATGCGCGGGGCTATCCATGCCCTTATCGTCGAGACACCTGACGCGCGCATCATCGTGGACACGTGCATTGGCAATGACAAAGCCCGTGCGGTGCCGGCATGGAACCAGCTGCAAACCCAGTTTCTCCAAGACATCGCCAGCGCCGGTTATCCGAAGGAATCCATCGACACCGTGCTGTGTACGCACTTGCACGTCGATCATGTCGGGTGGAACACCATGCGCGTGGACGGACAATGGGTCCCGACATTCGACAACGCGCGGTATCTCATGGGCGAGACCGAGTTTCAGCACTGGAACGCGGCGGCCGACGAGCGCGACGAGCAGCCGGAGATCATGCAGGACTCAGTGCTCCCGGTATTCGACGCGGGGCTCGTCGATCTCGTGCCCTCGGACCACGAGATCTGCGCCGAGGTGCGGCTGCGCTCAACCTCGGGGCATACACCGGGCCACGTCAGCGTGAGCATCGAGTCCGAAGGACAGCGCGCACTGATCACGGGCGATTTCCTTCATCACCCGTGCCAATTCGTGCACCCAGAATGGAGCAGCGCGCCCGACAGCGACCCCGCGGCCGCCATCGCCACGCGCAAGCGCATGTACGCCGAGCTTGCCGATCAACCGGTTCTCGTTATCGGCACACACTTCGCGACCCCGACCGCCGGCTATCTCAAGCGCGACGGGGACGTGTATCGATTGGACGTCTAATGGGAGGACTCTGATGAGTGATCGACTAGCCGATAAAGTCATCGTGGTTACCGGCGCTGCCGGCGGGATTGGCCGTGCCACGGTTCAACGGGTGCTCGCAGAAGGCGCCAGCGTTGCTGCCGTTGACCTCGGCGGCGACGGTTTGGACGCCACCATGGCCTCGGTTACGGAATACGGCGACCGGGTGCTCGCCATCCCGGCTGACGTCGCCCAAGAAGCACAGGTCATCGGTTACCACGAGCAGGCGGCAGCGCGTTTCGGGGGCATCGACGGGGTATTCAACAACGCAGGCATCGAAGGGGAGGTCAAGTCCTTCGAAGAGTATCCGGTGGAAGCGTTCGAGCGGGTGCTGGCAGTCAACACGGTCGGGGTCTTTCTCGGCATAAAGCACTCGGTCGGCTATCTGCGCCAGCGGGGGGGCGGCGCGATCGTCAATACTGCCTCTACCGCGGGCTTGGGGGGCAACGCGAACCTGTCGGCTTACGTGGCCAGTAAGCACGCGGTAATCGGCCTCACTCGATCGGCCTCTATGGCCTACGCGAAAGAGAACATCCGGGTGAACGCGATCTGTCCAGCCCCTATCGAAACGCGAATGATGCGTTCCCTCGAGCAGGGCCTTTCCAATGACCCCGACGCGGTTAAACGCCAGTTCGAACAACGCATTCCCGCGCAGCGATACGGCGAGCCGGAAGAGGTCGCGGCGCTGGTCACCTTTTTGTTGAGCAATGAAGCGAGCTTCACGTTCGGGGCGTCTTACACCATCGACGGCGGCATGACGCCGTTCTAAGGCTCGAGCGCCCACGACTTGCGGGACGCTGTTCTAAGGCTCGAGCGCCCGCGGCTCGCGGGACGCTGTTCTACGGCTCGAGCGCCCGCGGCTTGCGGGACGCTCGGACCGGCTGGGCACGATGTTGCGCCAAGCAACCGTGCCGCTCTCCGCGGCAGACTGGGCGGACAGCGACCGCAAGGGCACCGACGGGGAGTGTAAGGGCGTCGGGGCGGGACACCGCCGAGGCCCCGCACAGCCCATGGCGGCCAACGGCAATGCTATGCTGCGGCCTCGTTTCAAGGCGGAATCACGCGGCTATGAGCTCAGCCCTCGAGGACCTCATTGGGATTCTCACACTCGACTCGCTCGGGAGCGACCGGTTCCGCGGCCGCGGCTCACACGGCGACGGCGCCGATGGAACCTACGGCGGGCACTTTCTCGGACAAGCGACGGCGGCGGCGCTCGCCACCGTCGATGACGACCGCTTCGTTCATTCACTCCACGCCTACTTCCTTCGCGGGGGCCGACCAGGGCAACCAATCGACTACGAGGTGGAGCGCGTACGCGACGGCCGATCGTTTTGCACCCGCCGCGTCCGGGCGAGTCAAGACGGCAAAACCGCATTCGAGCTGCTCGCATCGTTCACCGTCGAGGCCTCCAGCCCGAGCATTCCCGCCGCACCACCCGCGGACTTCCAAACGCTGCCCCAACCGGAATCCTTGCCTCGGTACCAAGAGGTGATGGCCGCCAACGATCCGCTCCCGATGCCAAAGGAGTGGGCGCTGCGCGAGCACGGGGTGGACGTTCGCATCGTCAACGCACCGTGGTCGCCGAGCGGACCCTCAGAAAAACAAGGCATACGGATGTGGATCAAGGCCGCGGGCATCATGCCCTCCGACCCAAAGCTCCACATGGCGATGCTTGCCTATCAGAGCGACGAGTCCATTTCGGACAACGTGCTGATCCCCTTTGGCGTCACATGGGGAACGCCCGGGGTCTTCTTCGTAAGCCTGGACCATGCCGTGTGGTTCCATCGATCCATTGACATGAACCAGTGGCACTTCGTAGACCAATGGGTAGTGACCGCCGCGGGCGGGCGCGGTACCTCGACCGGGTACGTATGGTCGGCCGCGGGCGACTTAGTGGCATCCTTCACCCAGGAAGCGCTGATGCGGCTGGAGACCCCCGAGGAGCCATCAGCGCAATGAGCGCCGCACTGGGGGAACTTCTGCAAATCCGCGGGCATGACCAGCATGCGGCGGTCATCTCCGGTGCAGACCCTGTGCATCCTACGCATTACAAGGTGGGGGAGACCGGTGCGGCGGTGCTCGCAGCGGTGGGGACCGCAATCGCCGACATCTGGGAGCTCAAAACCGGACGGCGCCAGGACGTGTCGATCGATGTTCGCGCGGCAAGCGCGGCACTGAACAGCGCCGCTTATCTCGAACGCCGGACCGAGCACGGCGGATTCGAGCCGATGGACAACTCACCGCTAGCCAATGCCGCCTATCAGATCACGCAGCCTTGGCCGACCAAGGATGGCCGCTGGCTCCTGCCCCACTTCGGAATTGCACACCTCAAGGCCAAGATGCTCAAGCTCCTCGATTGCGAGCCGACGCCCGACGCCGTGGCAAGGGCGGTCAGTCGGTGGGACGCCCAAGCGTTGGAAGACGCCATCGCGGAAGTCGGGGCATGCGGCGGTATGGTCCGCGACAACGCCGAGTGGCTTGCGCATCCTCACGGCCAGGCGCTGAGCGTGCGACCGGTCGTCGATATAGAACGGATCGGCGACAGCGCCCCGGAACCCTTTCCTGAATCCGGCCGGGCCTTGGAGGGGGTGCGCGTGCTGGACCTCACCCGCATTCTTGCCGGCCCCGTCGCGGCGCGCTCCTGTGCGGAGCAAGGCGCCGACGTGCTCATGGTGGGCGCTCGCGGGCTGCCCCAGATCAAGAATTTCGTCATCGACCTGTCACCAGGCAAACGCAGCTGCTTTCTCGACCTCAACGACGCGGCGGACGCCGCACAGCTGCACGAGCTGGTGAAACAGGCCGACGTCTTCTCTCAAGGCTATCGCCCGGGGGTACTCGCTGCCCGGGGGTTTGGCCCGGAGGCACTCGCGGCGCTACGCCCGGGCCTCATTTACACGTCCATCAGCTGCTTCGGTGCGCACGGCCCCCTTCGAAACCGCGCCGGATGGGAGCAAGTGGCGCAATCCATGGTGGGGCTGTGCCACGACAGTGGCCAGGAGCGGCCGACCTTGCTCCCGGTGCCCGCTTGCGACTACCTGACCGGTTATCTCGGGGCCTATGGCATTTTGCTTGCGCTTGCACGGCGCGCAGTCGAAGGCGGCAGCTATCACGTCAACGTCTCGCTCTGTCAGTCCGGGATGTTTCTGTATCGACAAGCGCGGGTTGGTCACGACAGCAAGGCGTTGGGGCTCTCGGCAGCAGAGCTCGATGCGCTACGAACCGAGACCGAATCGAGCTACGGCACCGTGAGAAGCCTCGCCCCGGTCATTCGCTTCTCAGAAACAACGCCGCATTACCGCAACCCGCCGCCCGCGCTCGGCGGTGACGCACCTGCATGGCTCGGGTGAGAAGCGGGCCTACCGCGCGCGAGTTGTTCTCTGCCTGCCGCCCGCCTCGCGCCGCCTACCG
>JACLAC010017414.1_pt1 | contig 12339 bp, 8 predicted proteins | sample 8027881 | NCBI WGS metagenome assembly JACLAC01 (sample SAMN15725517, study PRJNA655200) | protist metagenome | isolation source: fluorescence activated cell sorting (FACS) single amplified genomes of... | place: Spain: Blaines Bay Microbial Observatory, Mediterranean Sea | collected 2016-01-19 | reverse complement strand
GCACCGTTCGCTGCAGCTCGCGCACTCGCTGGACCGGTGTTGCCTCTGCTTGCGCTGTTCCTTGCCGGGCCGCCGACTGACTGCTGTTGTTGTGTGATCGAATTTGGGGTCCCGGAAATCAGAGATCCCGCAGCCTTCGCCGAAGAGTTGATCTTGTGGCTGCTCGTCTTGCGGCCGCCCGCACCTGGAAACATAGACGAAGTCTCTCTGCTGTTGAGGGACGAGGCTCCTGGCTCCTGACCACTCCTCTCAAGCGTCGTTACCTCTGCGACTTTTGGCGGCACTGAATCAGCAGCAGCAGCAGCTGTTTGCACTGGTTTTTGGCAATCTACTGCTCTAGTATGATTATCGCTTTGATCGTCGGAGGAAGAACCGGCCACGCTCTGATCAGGAGCCTGAAACCCCCTTTGGGACCCCTTCAATGCCTTGAACCTCTGTGCAGCCTTCTGAATGGTCTGTTCGTTTTTGAGACGCTCAACCCGTTTGCCCAGGTCCCGCGTCACCCACGGTGAGTTCACTTTACTGGCCTCCTCCAGGGTTTGCGCTACCAACAAAGATTGGCGTTGCTGTTTCAACAGGTCGATCAACGATTGCTTGGAGGCACTCACCTCGGGCTCCTTGAAGACCGGTTTCTTCACCTTCTGAACGTGGTGAGCACTAGTATCGCTATTGATGTTATCGCCGGACTCACTATTGACTCGTTGCCCCCCGACAATCCCTGACACCGCAGATCTTCTGGGTTGACCCGAACTGTGTGAGCTCTCAGATCCAATTCCCCCTTGCTTCTTGGACCCTTGCGCCGAAGTTTGAATGCGCTTACCCTCCCCTGCCGTTGTTATTACCACCTGTTCCTCCTGAGTTGCACCTTCTGGATTGGCTGCTGCTCCAACCCTGAGTCCAATGTCTGCCATAAGCCCCTCTGAGGATCAATCCTTGAAAGCAGTACGAAAGCGCTTTCTCAGTATCTTTCTCAGTACGAAGGTAACTTAAGATCCAAGATCGCGTTCACACAAAATCGCTTCCACAATCAGCAAAGCCCACAATCAGTGTATTGCCATTGACATTACGGACGACGTCTCCACACGAAAGAGACCTTTGACTGGACTACACATGGATGCGAGATCTTCCATCCCACTACGCGCGCAAACTCGCAGACCACACGAGCGCTGCCTCCACAAATTCAATGACAACGAACGCGCGGTGCCAAACAACACAGAGACAACCGTTACTCCATACGAGAATGAATGTGATGATTCACAGAGACACCCGTTCCTCCGTACGCGGATGAACCTGATTCTGATGATGATTCTGCGGACGAGAACAAGATCCAGTCGCGGCTACCTCCATCCCATGCGCGACACCCGCTCAAGCGCTGAGCTCAAAGCGCAGTCACATCTCCAAACAGAACATGACCGAGACTGATCTGGATGACGTGCGGACACTGGCGGCAAGTCGTGATAACGATGCACGGACCAATAAGAACAAACTTGCCCTCAAGAGGGTGAAACTCGAGATCGTCCGGCCTCCGGTTTTTCTCTTCGTGATGAATGGTCAGTGCTGGGTCCCAGAACATTCAGCCTAGCTGGGATGACGACCGAACAGCACTAAAACACTGTGCAGTATGGTCCTACTCAAAGGGGTGACTCAACACGTGCTTTTAGCGCAAAAAATATGCAAATGTTGATGTGACAGTATGAGGTTGCTTCCAATCAGCTGTGATGTAGTATCATGTACATAACTCCAGTCCTTCATCAATGTTCCCAGTCCCAGGCACAGATCCCCTTGAAATGTTTCCCGAAATCTTCTTTGAACTTGACGTGCTCCTGGGGGGGGAATTATATAACAATTATATTTTAACATTCCAGCTCTCACGCTTACAGTCCAGCTATAACTATACTTGCGTCAACAAGATTTTAAAACGCTGGGTTCGACAGATCTTGATCTCAACAGATGGTGCAGGTTTCTGCACCACGTCGCGCAGGTTTCTTCTTCCTGCTTAAAGTTGTACCTATGCCAGGAGTCTCAGCGGCCAGGAGTCCGCTCTTTGTACTATTACCAACAGCACCTTGTCCCTACCGGATGTTGCAGATACAGCGGCAGCGCCTCCTTGTTTTTCAGAACCACGACAATACCGAGCTGGTAGCCGAGGGTTCTTTCTGTGGTAAACGATTCCCCGGCGCTGACTTGGAGGACGTGATCCGAGATTGTCTTTGGAAACTCCCTCGCGCGCCGGCACATTTCCTCCTTGATTTCCTTCGAATTGGCGGCCTCTTCCCCCAGCTGAAATCCGACAACGTGAATCACCGTGCCTGCACCAGCTGCGAAGCCGAGGGAGTCTGCTGGACCAGGTGCCCCATCACCGGTCGCCATACTTTAAAATTAATCTCGATTGCGACTCTTTATTACAGGGTCTGAGAATCATGTAATTAAACTGTTGGCAAATGATGAGCTCTCAATATCGAGGCAACGTGTAACTACGCGTATGGGGAATGCTGCACACTTCCAACCTGACACAGAGTGACGCCCCACAGTTAAAAGTGACTAATACTAACCGGTACGAACCTGCGGCGAGCATGTCGCGGGAATGTAGCAACGATCTTTGCTCAACATGAAGACTCTCCCAGAACTCACACACACCACGTCAGACTTCTTGGATCCAAAATGATCAAACCCCAAAGAAAAGCCGGATGTGAACGAGGACCATTCTCAAGAGCACAGGTACGGCTCTGTCCATTTTTTGACAGTGGATCTTCGGAATCAACATAGCCACATTGGAATCAACATAGCACCATTGGAATCAACATAGCTCTCTCTCTGAATCCTTCTGCGACTACCCTCTCACCACACAGTCTGAGTCTGACACATTGAAAGCATAACAGCCGATGCGCTGAGTGAATGAACAGACATCCCAGAAAGTTATTTTTCCGGAAAAGAAATTTCATCGTAACGTTACAGTTCTGAGTATGATTATCCCTTTCACCAACACTTTTCAACAATCAAATAATATTATTCAGATGGTTTTTTGATTAAAATCATTAACGTTACTGATAATTATCGTAAGCTTCCTTGCGACGTCCTCCGCCCATCACTGTGTTTTCCTGTTACTGTCCAAAGAAGTCCTCTCCAGGATGACACGACCGCCTCGTGTTCATTACGATTGCACTGCTCACTTCAGCAAGCACCTGGGTCCTCTGATCGTCGAGCCCCCAAAGTTAAACACACTCCTCATCGAGTCAACGCGAATTGGCACTATGTCACCGACGCCGAAGAAACTTCCACACGTCATCATTGTCAAACTAGCATAATCAGATAGAGATATCATCATTTTTAGGTTTCGTAAACATTCATATCATAAAACATTCATATTATATTATCATTCCACTAACAATCAAAACTGCCTTAGGCCCTATAATTCTCCTAAAAATAACCGTCAACTCTCAATATAACATTGCGATTCATAAAACAACACCGTTAACTTTCGTAATAACACATTTCTAAAATATATCACAGTATCTTTCCCTTATTTCATAGTACGCTTCACGTATTCAGAGCAAATTCATATTACTAATATTCGATCTTCGATGCAAACATTATATCTAGATTTTCAGTAACACCATATTAGCACAATCTGAAGTAAACTTTCTTTGAATCTGTCATTATACCTTATGAATCTTAGTTGAATACCACGATGGACTCAGACTAACTGACGCGGAAATAATCTAAACATGAAAATACCTGTAAATATCGCACAACCTGTATACATATATACTTCAACCAAAATGAACGGACCTCAAACATGACCATAACGAAAAATTTCCATAAGTTAACAACTGCATGATGTACTCGAAATTTCCCACGAACAACTGCATAATATGATAAATTGCAATATATTTCTATACTTGACATGAAGACTCGATTGATTGATCGACGACAAACTTGCGAACTGGACCAAAAAATAATAATTTGTAGATTACAATAGAGATTTACCAAAATTTAGACATGCATTACAAAAACGTGCTGAGACAAATAACGCTATAGAATTTCAATTCAGACGTACATAACTATAATAATGACCTGCTCGTTTGAGTGACCACGAGGACACCCCTCCCGACATCCTCCACCGGATAACCATGATGCGCTTCCCAGTCAGCTTCACATCCACCAGTAAGAAATAGCACGTAACTGTAGTGGCGTTTGATTGAGTTCTGAGGAACTGACAAAGAGGGGTGCAGGCTGGACCGACCAAGGGCAGACTTAAGTACTACACGAACCATACCTTCAGGCGAAAACATGGTAGATATTCCCTCGACCGAACTTTCTTCTTTGGATACACCATACGAGCGACAATTCCTTGGATACAAACGATATTTTCTTCCAGACGTAAATAATTAATTTTATTTCCCTCTTGATACTCACATGACGCTATCATAATTAGTAGTATTACCATTATTACCTAGTAGTATTAGTCTAATACTATTAGTATTATCTAGTATTAGTATGGTTGTTATTTAAACATGCTTTCGTACAGAATTACATGAATTTTAACTTCAACAAGCATTTCAACAAAAACCAGTTCAGAACAGGCGTTCCGTGTATAATTATGAGCTCCTTGTATAATTAAGTCGGACGTACTGAATGAAATAGAAGTCCTTGCTAAGATTCGTATTACGTATTATCAAATTACTAATATATTCTTCTTATTACTCTGCAAGAAGTGCGACTGGGCAGTATTCACGGCGGACTGGGCTTGTTCAATGCGCCCTCAGCACCAGAGACGAAGGCCAACCATTTCTGCTGCTCACGTAAGTGTCCTTCGACGCTGTGAATGACACAGAACTTCAAGTTCTCTGAGTTGTACGCAGTACCATCTGGACCCTTCACCGGAGTACCATCTGGATCCCCCGTAGCGATCAACTTCTGTTGAGATAATTTCCCCTTCGGATCCTGCCGGGGACAGTTCGCCCACTTCAGCCACCCACCAACTTCGAGTTCGGGCGTTTCAGTTGCGGCTTCGTCGAGATACTTGAAGTTCTCGTTCACAGCACCGTCCCCAGCGAAATTCATCTTAGCCAGTAAATGCTGGCCAAATTTCAACGCGACATCCTTCGCATGCTTGGCCCGAGCTGTCGCCTTCTGTCTTGCCTGTGCCTTTGCCCGTTGATCTTTAATCGGGGCTGCAATAGTCGCCGGATGCTCGTTGACAAACTTCTCTAACTCTTTCGTCATCTCCGCTTTAACGCTTTCCCGCGTCGGTTTCTGCCCCTTGACCATCTTCGTGACTGCCTCCGCATACAATACTTTCCATACGGAATATCGTTGTGAAAGATTAGAAAAGTTTTTGCCAACAACCTCAAAGTCTTGTGCAATTTTATTCATGTGATTCTTCACACAGGTCCCACAGTCTTTTACTGCATTCTCCCCCTTGTTCTTTTTCTTACATTTGTGCATGGCAACCACGCCCGCATTCTTCAGCGCGTTGTTGTCCAGATTCTCAATATCAGCATAACTCAGCTTCCCCCCGCATTCGTTTGCCGACTTGAAAGTAGGATCTGCCCAAACGGGCACGCTGAGAACAACCCCAACGGATGCAGCCGAGCGAAGCATTGTTATAGATGTTTCCTTAACTGTAATTTGCACGATTGCCAACTAACGTTTACTATTGATCTCGAATCGGTGCCAAAGCCTCCGATAATAATTTGCTTCAGAAGTTATAATACTTAAACAGAATCTGAATGATACTCTGACGAGTCAACGTTGAGCTGTTACTGCGATGACGCTGCAGTGTTTCACAAGTCAAATCCTGGATTTATTCAATTTTGAGGAGATGCTTATCACAAGATCGGACTTCTTGCCAGATGACGTTAAAGTTGAACATAATGGGAGATGACGTTAAACACACTATGAGAGATCAGGATGGCCTGAAGTAGACTGTAGTTACAATACTGCCAATAATACTATAATAGTTTCCTGTTGGAGTCACAATAATAGTTTCGAGCTGACAGAAAATTCCGAATGATATGAATTTGAGGGAAACAACGTAATGGAATGGGAGTATATGATTATGCAACACCACAAGAGAAAATATGAAGATGTCTTTCTTTACGTCAATTCAGCAATGTCCATATCACGTTCTGACTATCCATCATGAGTGTGTGCGAATCACTATAAGCAGATAACACCAACTCTCGCTCCAGACTTCAGCTTTTGCACAGAACGACAACATGCAATAACGAAGATCACTTTTGATGCTGAATCGAATCGACGAACAGAGTGCGGGCCAGTCCACTTACAATGACATCAAATGTTTTTCAAGACACCAAGACTTCTCTCACTATGAGTCCCAATCCACTCATCCTCTTCGATCCTTCCAAACAGAACATTGTTCAAAGAGAGAGAACCACACACAACCAACACACTATTTTCAATGACCGTGGCCTACACTCTTTAACTTCTGCGAGACCAGGCATGCAAACCGATAACACACACTCAAAGTTAAACCCACGAAATTGAAAACGTATCAAGAATCAGACTCCACCGTCGACGTAATCATCCTCCGATCACAACATCTTCCATAATACATTAAATTCACGAAATTGCAAGACATCAGTTAGAAACACAGACGAACATGATGATGAAATTCTCCCCTCAGACGACTGACTACAAAACATCAGTCCCCGCGACCCACGAACAATGCAGGAGAAGGACGAGAAAAGGGAACGAGAATCCAATGACCAAAGAAAACCCACGACGCGCGTTCCATTAGTATACATAATCATTCTATTTCAAAAGCAGCATAAAATTCTCTGATCTGTCCAGCATTGGTCGACACCGAATTTCTCCGAGACGTGAACTCGTCTCAATGACAATGACAATCTGATGTCTCAGCGAATCAAAATCCTCCACGTGGAACTTCTTTGCTTCCCTAGTGTCCTTGGCCACTTCGATCCGACGGAGAATCCCCCAATATTGTACTCCAAGACTGATCGTTCTGCACACCGTGACCCGCTCCAGCCTCACGTAGAAGCAGAAGTAGAAGCAGAAGAAGGATTGTTGGAGCGCGCTTGCAGTTAAACTTACTCTAGCCTCATCTGATTCTCTGCCTTGTGCTGGAAGAAGCTCTTCGCTAAGAGGCTCCTGGAGAGTCAGACCATAGTCTCTCTTGGGACGAATTGCTGCACCTGTCAACCTTGGACGTTCTGATGATTCTCTAAATATTTCAAAAGAATTTCATTGATATCATGATGAAGTCAACACAACAATACTACTTACTACTAGGTTACAATAATTACTTCTAACTCAAAGTTATACATTTACAACGACTGGATCTATTACTATACACTTATCATGGATCATTACCTATGCTACTCTTAGTATTGTATTATGCGAAGAGCCAGACTGAACAAATTTGGCTATTAATATTACTGAAAACGCGATATTTTTATGATAATAACCTCAATTTCAAAAGTGACCATTGGATACATGAAATCATTAAATTCTTAGTATTGCATCTTGTTGCTAATTATCATTAGATGGACGGAATACTCTAGGTTCAAATTCTTACTGATTGTAATATATATATAGGACACAATATATGGTGGAACTGCTATTATAATTATTCACATTGTGCAAAGTTAAAGACAGAATCTAAGATACATAAACATGACCATGACTCCTAATTTACAACCTTCTTCTTCGTCTTAGAATGATTATCTGCTATTCTGAATCTGCCTGAAGACGGAAAATATAAGACAATGTCAACAACGAAAAATATAAATATAATACATCTGAGGATACTGAACCTAGTTAAATTCTGAGTGGCAAGAGATGATATCCAGGAACTTACATTGCATTTCGATTGTTAGCCGAATCATAATAATTGTGGGACGACACTTCATTTGAGGTATCCATCTATAAAACCGCTTGAGGTAATAATTATACTTTCGAACACGAGCTACTTGGAAATCATGTATTTAGACACAATTGACCTGGACACAATACCATAACTACAACATACTTGAACACAATGTCAATAGCAATAGGCTTAGACACGGTGTGCTGGAACAGCATATACTCAAACATACTTGCACACAATACTAACAGCATATACTCCAAACATACTTACACATACTTAAACACATTCATTCAATCTTATCATAAGCGTAACATACTGTTTTTCCTGTTTCCAGTGTTTAATGATAATCATAATCTGGTAAACACAACCTCAAGAATATTTCCATTACTCTAATCTAACACAATATACTCATACATAATATGCTGATAGACCTCAAACACATAATGGATTTAGAAATAACCGGCTTGAACGTAATAGGCTCAGACATCCGAAACCTGGTCCAAATGAACGTATTCTAAACATGAAAACTAAATGTTGATACCCATCTACTGTTGCGTCTTGAATCTAATGACAATCGTGAATCATACTCTGTTAAATGAACCAGAGATATCGGTTAGAACTAAATATGATATCGAAATTACAGTTCAGCTGGCAGTAGAGACCCAACTACTATTCATATAATATTCTAGGTAGTAGTCCCAAAACGAATAATATAGCTAGGCCGAATAATGATTAAGATACAAATATGATGCGTTTGACGATATGCTCAACTTCTATCGAGTCTGCCGAATTTTTGACACCCCTGTCGAGACCAACTTAATATTGTCATTATCATAATATATTATTAGGTAAATTATTTGTTTCTGTCAGCATTTATGCACTTATTATTATTAATATCAGTATTATTGTTATCATAGTATCCATGGCATTGTCATCGACACTCTCGTCAAAAAGCGAGCACAATCGGTTCACACACTCCACCTACTTCCCCGCCATCCTCTGTCTTCCCAACTGCCAGTTTCCTCCACCAATCGAAGCCCGGCTTTGGGGGCTTCGTAATCGGCACCGCAAAACGATTTACATCTCACCTCCGACCAGCAATGACCCACCAGCTGCAACAGATCCTGAGGCTAACCGCAGAAAATACACACTCAAGTTCTTTGGTGTCAAAACTTTTTAATTGTGCCGGGACTTTTCGGCGGCGCCGAACTTTTTAATTGTGCTGGTTTTCCATCTCCTTCTTGAGGGCGTCGTCCCCCCCCCACATCGCTTCTTCGAAAGCTTTGGCATGCTCGAATCGCGCGAGCAGGAGAAACAAGAGGTCTTCGTACTCCCACACCGCACAGGTTTCTGACGAGAACTGGAAATTCTGATCCAATGCCGGGAGGTCGGAGATCTTAGTCTCCTTACCCGGCTCCAGTAGAATCGCCTGGGTTCGGTGATGGTCGGTTGGCGAAGGTTCCTTAATAAGCCATCGGAGAGGCACGCTCGATTTTTGTGGTACCAAAGATGCGCTCGAATCTGGTGCTGATCCCGTTTCCCGTGGACTATGATCTGCTTCCCCGTGGCGCTGCCGCTGAGATGCATGTGAAGCTTGAAAAGCTGGGGTTTCCTGGCCGTGCGCTTGGTTCTCCATCTCAAGAAAAATGCTCTGGTCTTTGTGGAAATTTTCCAACAACCGCAAGCTCTCTGGCGGACAGAGCAAGCGGTGATTCTGCCACAACGCCTCCGCGAAAATAAGGTTCCTCCTCTTCGCATGGGGCTCTCTTGGCTTGACCGCCATCCTCAATTGCAAGAGGTTTGCTTGGTCCTCGTCATTCTGCTTCGGGGGACGATAATCGATAGTCGTCCCTGCAACGTCCTTGATGACTTTATGGACAGGCTCCGGGTTCCCCTGATGTCGCAGTGTTACTTCGCGTGCGTGTTCCAAATACTCATTCTCTATGCCTTCGAGTAATGACAACTGAGAATGGTTGTCCGTCCTATACCGTTTCTCTATTTCTGCCACCCACTCAGATGCCTTTTGATCCAGCGCATCGAGGACGTCCTGTTTCTTCTTAAATTTTTCCTGCTTCTCAAGATTCACAACCAGCAAGTCAAACACGCCTATCATAACTTTGTAAGTCCCCTGCACTTCGACCAAATCCCGGCCCACCTCACGCAGCCCGTCCGCAATTTTCCCGTACTCCTCTGACAAGCATTGTTCGAGACAATACTTTACGATGTGAAACTTGTTGTCCTCATCATTGTGGTATCTCTCCATGAGCTTCTCTAGCTGCTTCTCCGCGTTCTCATCGGCCTGCTCTTCGCCCCCGGTCTGATCATCATCGCCCTGCTCTTCGCCGTTGTCTTCTTGCTCTGAGTCTAACTCGTAGTATCGCTCCACACACGCCCACCAGTAAGCCTGTCCAACCGCCTCAGTGACTTCCCTTGAGTACTTTTGATAAATACCCGGGTTTTCCGAGGTTTGATTCTCATCCTGCTCCATCTCCAACGTTCTCACATTCGCCACGGCCTTGTTGAAGGCCGACTCCTCCCCAGCCGTGGGAAGGAACTCCCTCCACCTCTGGGACGTCACATCATCAGCATCATCATCATCATCTTCATTCTGAGAGTCATTCTTAGTATTTTCATCATCAGCGCTCGGAAGGAGGCCGCACGGCTCCGTTTCGAAGACAGACGAAAAGACTCGTTTCTTTGTCTCCCATCTCGCTCTGGTCGCGATGACCTCCGAGTCCTCAGGTTCTTGTTCACTTTCTTCCCCTCCTCCCCCGTCGTCTTCTTGCCGTTGCGTGCCAATGCCAAGCGCCAACCCGCACACGGCGACACCCAGTGACGAGTGCAAGAGAAGACGACGGACCATATTGAGATCAGCAGAAGAGACTCAACCACAGATGATATCGCAGAAGACAAATACGCTATTTAAACTCAATACTCCAAAGTGAAACCTGTGGTAATGAACGCCAATATAATCATGCGAGAGATATAATCACTGTCAATTTGATCGTCGCAAACGTCTTTCGATCGAGACGATAACATGCTCAGCTCTCAGCCAAGGAACAATCCTGTGAAGGTGGAAGAGATTGAGTTCTGGATGCAGCGAGGCTTGCAAGAGGCCACATGTGCATGTGATGATAAAGTAGGAAAGAGCCTATTCTGATTCAATCATGATGATAATTGTGACTTCGCTGCACTTGATGATGAAGTCGAGGAATATGGGGAATGCTGCCGGAGATTATCGATGGATTAAGTTTTGGAAGCTGAAGTATGACACAGCAATGTCGGTCAGAATCAACTATTACCATAGAACACAAAAATACAATGATTGCAATTGAATGGATCCTCCTAAAGGGCAATACCTCGTATCATATTTAGACTTCCACATACCACGAGAGCACACCCGAACTACCAACACGATCACTCTTATACACAAACCCCGTATTGCGGAAGAAAATTGAAGAATGGAGTCACGTTGAACAGAACCAAGAAATACAAATGAATGAAACGGAATAAATAGAACCACATTTCGAAAACTGGATTATATTTCTGCATCACCAAAAGTACCAAAACCTACCAACGAGCACAATCTCCTGCACAAATGATGAAACTGACACGTGCAACGAATCTTCAACAACTACAAACAACACATGATGATGTCACGTTACAAATACGCACCCAACACGATGAACGGAACCACCACGAAAGCGAGAATTACTCCGATGACAACTAAGACTTTCCGGATTCCGCAGCCTAGTCCTTCAACACGAAGAACAAACTCAATGTCACAAACGATGTCCCGTTGACAAGTCTAGAGATGGATCAGATGCTCGAATGATCCCGAGAAAGACACGAACACAGTTACAAAAACGACCACCCGAAAACTGTCACAAGACGCATGCGACATAAGGTACGAGTGACTGGACTGTAAGACAAATCCGCAGCTCACAGAGAGACAGTCACATATGATCCAGAACGCGATAGCTCTGGAAAGGTTAGGCGCACGACATCGAGAACGCTGAATTTTTGAATAGTGTCGCCGTGTAAACTCATTTCCCCATGAATTTGCAAGAACCCAAGTCATAACAGCCACGTTGCAACCAAGGCAATGATGTAAGCCGCAAGAATGCGATCGTTTGTCTGATCAACAACGAGCGGATTCTCTGTGTTGCTGTTGCCGAAGACAATGCAGCGCACACCTCCAGCACAGATTGTTACTGCCCGTATGCCATGCATGACTGAAGTTTCTCTCCGCCGTACCAGTCAAGGCTTACGGTGCTGGAGACAACAGCAAACTCGCGTTACTCGCGTCATCGCGGACACTTTTCTCATAGCTTAGCCGCAGCTCATCTTTCAAGGATGTGTAGCCGTTGTTTGATTTCTTTCGCTGGAGCATCCCTTCCATCGATTCCTCTCGACAATTTTGCCGTTCGAAGCCTTGGCTACGGAGATTATCCCCGTGTTCCGCAGACAACAAACCGTCCCTCTCC
>JACLAC010002939.1_pt1 | contig 12339 bp, 13 predicted proteins | sample 8027881 | NCBI WGS metagenome assembly JACLAC01 (sample SAMN15725517, study PRJNA655200) | protist metagenome | isolation source: fluorescence activated cell sorting (FACS) single amplified genomes of... | place: Spain: Blaines Bay Microbial Observatory, Mediterranean Sea | collected 2016-01-19 | reverse complement strand
AGGGATCCGGTTGGATGGGATCTCAGGTGTTTGGTGGATTAAGAAATTTTCTCAAGCGCATAGACATCAGCAACAGCATTGTTTGCTGCATTCCATTCTTGAACCTTTGGTGATGACATGACGTTTTGGAGGCCTTCCATATCAGTCACATTCAACAGTCCAACTGCCTTATTGTTATTCATTTTTGTCACTTCCCACGCAGAAGTGCAGCGGCGTACATCATCTCCTACCTCCGCCAGCATTGCCGTAAACTCTTCGTAAGAACAATCAAACTTTGTCACGATACAAATATTCATAGAATTCTCTTGATCAGAGGATTGGGGATTCAATCGAATTGAATCCCGTTGAAGCAGTCGAGATCATTTCAGAGGAGTCGCACCTGTTTCTAGTCGAGTGACTTGGCCATCCCTGATCGTATGAACACTCATTAAAGCCTCCTTGCTTCCGTCTGGATACTCATTGAATTCGTGAGCAACCCCAATCTCATCATTTTCGTAAATCACCCTGAAGTCCTTGGTGATAACAGTTGGTGCACCGGGTTTGAACCAATCCCAACCAAGCATTTCTGCTTTGGTGACTTCCGTTCCACTTTGATGACGTACAAAAACAAAATCATCAGCCATCAATTTATCCAAAGTATCCAAATCTTTTGCATTAAAAGCATCATGTAAATCTTTCATTAGTCCCATTCTTACCTATCCCAGTTAGAGTATGAGATCCTATTTATTGATTTGGCGCCTGATACGCAGAAACCACTTTGTTGGCAGTTTCCATTGCAGAGGTCATTGACTTGGAATCAATGATTTCGATCGCTTCAAAAGAGCTAAAGGTTCCAGTTGATGAAGTAACCATTTCAACAGCGGCCATGTTTTCTGCACTGCCTTCCATGATCGCCACGATCTCAGCACTGCTCACACTGAAGTAGAGGTTATGCATTTTAACATTGAGTGCAGAAAATAGTTTATTGGCAGCCTCCTCCCGATCTTGGGGGTTATCAACCATCCCCTTGAATGCCGCATTGCTATACTTTGCTCTCGCCAGATAAAGCGCCATGATTTCTCCTTACTTTTGGGTATATGATTGTGATGCGAGTATGAACGCATCAATGAATGTAGTCCAAATAAATAGTCAGTAGAGGAAAATCTCAATAGGTTTCTTCAACCATCAGCAGGTTCCACAGAACCAAGTTCTGAGACTCAACGGGGTGGCTCAATCACACAACGCCCCACAGAGCACCCCATCCTTATCACCATCCAGTCGACTGAGTCCACATTAACTGAAATAATAGACGCCTGTACTAGTCTGCAATGGAAGGTTGATCAGACAGGATGAAGGTGATTTCTTAAAAGTTCATGTAAGGGTCTTGGATATTGAAATTAATGGGTTGAGACTAATCAAAATTTGAGCAGTGAAACCTAAATTTTTGCAACGAGTCCTAAAATATGATCAACACTTCTAACAGTATCACTGGAGAATTTTCTGTAGATTCTGCAAGAATACTCTCTGTGTGTCTGAATTAAAATTTGAGTGATCGAAATGAACTCACAAATTTCTTGTCGAACAAGCCTAATTTTACTAAAAGTGAAAGCAAGAAATTCATTATCAAAAAAAATTACTCCAAAATAAATTTTTATTGATAATTCTTAATGGCCTCTTTTTCTAGGTAAGTGCACAAGCAATTGCAATTGGCTAATAAACTAAGGGTTCGTGATAAATTTTGTTATGCCTTACATCTGCCAAAATCAGTTTCCTTCGAAAAGTATGGAAATAATCGGTACCATATGACTGCAGTATGTTCATCAGCGTTAAATTGTCTTCACTACAGAAATTCGTCGAATCACTGAGTCCTTTATCTCTGTAAAAAACTTATTTAATTAATTCAACCTAAAAAGATTTATGAAAAATTTGGAACTGAAGAAAAAATTAAAAGAAGGTGATTTAGTCTTGGGTACACTCATCATTTCAACATCACCTTTTTGGCCAAAAATCTTGAAAGATTGCTCACTAGACTTCATCTTTATTGACACTGAGCACATAGCTATAAGTCGTGAAACGCTATCTTGGATGTGTAGAACATATTCAGCAATGGGTCTTCCTCCCTTAGTGAGAATGAAATCTCCAGATCAGTATATTGCTACTGAGTTTTTAGATGACGGAGCAGCAGGAATTATTTCACCGTATACCGAGACTGTTACTCAAGTCAAAGAATTGGTAGGTTCTACCAAAAAGAGACCGCTAAAGGGTGATAAATTAAACCAATTAATGGCAGGTACAAAAAACTTAGATGAATCACTAGATGATTATATTCATAAATTTAATGGAGACAATTTATTAGTATTAAATATTGAGAGTGAACCTGCTGTAGAAAATCTTGACAAAATTTTAGATATTGAAGGCATTGATGCTATTCAAATTGGACCACATGACCTTACAACAAGTTTAGGAATTCCTGAGGAGTATGATAATCCCATTTACCTAAACACTATTGAGATAGTTTTCAAGAAAGCCAGATCAAAATCTGTTGGAGCAGGCATTCATGCTTGGGGTACTCCTGAGTATCAAAAAAGATTACTGGACCTTGGTGCAAATATGCTAATCCACAAGGCAGATGCTCTCTTCTTTAGGGACGGATTAGAGAATGACCTTAATGAAATTAGGAGCTTAGTTGGTGAGAATAACGTCAGTAGAAGAGAGAATATTAGTATCTGAAAAAATATTATTTTTTTGAGTAAAATTTATGATTTTATGCATCTGAGCAAATAAAAATGGTTACTTGATCCCACATAAATTGATAAGTGGGTGGTCTGCAACTAAAGATACGATAGAAAATCATATGTCTTGAAAAATACTTATTTGAACATAGATATATCAATATCGAATTTCTATAGAACAATTGAAAAATTCAATGGCCAACTTCCAATTTATATTGGCATCTCAATGCACTTTCGCAAAGAAATCGGGGAACACACAATGAGGACTACAACCAGATTGAAAATCTTGATTACACTGGCTGGGATCTTCTTTCTGGTATATTCAAACAACTTGCTAGCTTGTCATGAATCTGATTTTGATGGAGAAGAACTTTTGGTGGGTACTTATTTGGAGGTCACACTGGAGACAATAAAATGGGAAAGGCTGTTTCGGTGAGAGAAAATATCAAAATATTGACCGGAAACATCACTCAGGCGACCACCATTACCTCCAATTACACGATTGATACTTTCGCGACAACTAAAACTGCAACTGGCGTACTGCCAATATCCAGAAGTTCTTCAATGATAGTTACTGGCAGATCGCAGAAGAGAGTGCCCAAGGATCTGGAAGGCATCTGGAAGCATTAGCCTCACTAACTGGATGTTCTGTTGACCAGCACGCCACCTTTGAGACTGTCATTCACCACAACCATGCATACATCTTTGCGTACAAAGACTACGATGGTTCCATCAACAACTTCTTCACAGTCCTCAACACAGACAAAGATCTGAAGCAGTGTTTTGGACATTCGTAGGCATTACGCTGCTCAATCACTCAGCGCCTCACAAGGCAAACCCTCACCATCCCTATCTAGATTCTTCATCCCACACTAGGTTGGTAAAGCCTTGGCCTCATCACAAATAATCATCTTCTTGCAAGTACCTCTTGGCGGAGCAATTCACTTGCGCCACGCGTAACTTGGTGCTGAATGGATTGATCGCACCACCACACTCCTCTGCCATCAGTGGCATCTCTGCATCAACCCCCAGAATCACGCTGAGAGCAACAATTTCCTTGGCATCACCAGTCAAACCCCACTTCAGTTTCAAAGCCACCCAAGCTCTCGCATACTCTGCTTGATATGATTGATTGGGAGGCAGCCAATCTGCTGGATCATCAGCGCCCTTCTGCCGGTTGAGGCCTCGATCCACGGCAATGAGGGTGTTCGGGTCACTCAGATCATTGGCGTAGTCTCGCTTTCTTTAAGCATCCCAAGCAATCCCACCAGATTCATGTGCTTCCTACGGAGGCACCATGTGATCAATGTCCAACTTACTGGCATCCGTGATGGTTCTGCCAGAATACGGGTCATTTCCGCTTCCTGAGATCACTCGACAACCCTTTGAGGTCTTGAACCCAACCGTCGAGAAGGACTCCTCAATCAGCACTTCATGACGAGCATTCTGGCAATCACGATCTTCGTCAATCCAGTGGCGGTAGCTCTTGCGGTCGTATTTTGGGCAAATAGCAGAATCCGCAAGAACAGTTGTTGTCAGTAGTAGGAATAGTATTGTCAGTAGTGTCTGCATTATTTGTAGTCTTCCCAGTTCCAGTCTTGGCCTTCGCTGAGGTCGTAGTCTAGTTCTCTACCATCAGTTTTCTGAGTAAATATTTTTCCATCTTTGTACGTGGCCTGAGTAGTAGCACAGCGGTATATCTCATAATCTTTGAATCGGCTGTAAACTCTGATGGTCAGATTCTCCTCACTTTCGGACACGACTTCATAGGCACCAAGAACAATGGAATCACTAAGTGTTGAAACCACAACTTTATCGTCATTCAGATTGGATTTGATACCTGTCGTATGATCGATAGTTGAATATTCAGGATGATAAATTTCATCCACCAGTTAGAAATACCTTTTGAATCCAAGACGCCAAGCTTTCTCGTAGGCCTCTGCTCTAGTCATTTTTTCTCCTTATGCTGGTATCCGTGATTTGATTTCTGCGAAGAAATACCCCACCGACTGCTTGCCTGCTCTAATTATTCCCACAAACTTTGGATGATTTTCATTTGATTAACTGGAACTTCATTGGACCGGTTGGTGTTGTCCTATTCCGCAAGTCTCTGCGGGAATCCTTTTTCGTGACAAAAGATCTCAAGCCCATAGCTGTTCATGATTTCATCAGCCGTAATAGGACGTCATTTAGGACCTACTGTGTGACGTCATCTTAGGACATCACTGGAAATTGGTTTGACTCAAGCTATCCAATATTCTTAAGTGATTGAGGTATGTTTTAGTTTTTTTACAAGAAATTTTCCGTAAACCGTGTACCAGCATACTCAACAGCCAAACGAAATTTAACGTATGAAATTGAACATGATCTCAAAGCAAATCAGCCCTCTGATCATTCTCATATTACTTGCTAGCTTTCAATGGTCTTGTAGTGGAGGTGGTGGAGGCGAAAAGACCGCAAATCTGTCCCTATAAGTCACAATTTCTTACCCTAGAGATAACTCATCTGTGGTTGGAACCGCAGTTTACTCCCTGAAATTCAGTGAAGCTGTAACTGGGTTGACGGGCAACAATCTTAATGCTGCTTGTGAAGGTAGTATCCAATTGAGTTCCGATAATGGTGAAATTTGCTATCCAATCTCGATCAATAGTGCAGACAATATCAGCTGGACAGTTGATCCGGTGGGGGAACTCAGTGATGGTGCCTACAGCCTAACAGTGACCACTGGCATCCAAAATCTCTCCGCTATCTCCCCTGTCAGTCCAACTAGCGTGACCTTCAACGTCAAGGATGCCCTCTCAACTATTGCCAACCAGCTGGAATTAGATCTCATAAAAGCTGATCTCTCTAAAGATCTTGCTGAGGCTGCAAAAGCTGGTGCACGAACTGCGGCTGGTAGTGAAACAAATGATCTACTCAATGTGATTCCAGCAGCCTTTGATGGTGCTTTCGATGCGGTTGCTGCGGCTGGACTGAACGAAACCCTCACGCAGGCCGCCCTCAGCACCATCATTGAGTCCCTGCTATCCAATGTGGCCGGCCAAGCATCACTGGTCAATGACAACTCTGCCGCACGTGTTGCCGTTCTGCCCGCAAACTTCTCAAGCTTGTTGAAGAGCCTAACAACTAGAGTTGCGACAAAATCTGCTGGCAACAGCACGACTCTGCAAACATTGGCCACGGCACTGGTCAGTAGTCTTCCTGCAGCTGGAGCAACGGCAACTGAAATCGAGACTACCTATGTCAGAACTATTGTGCAGACGACAACTACGATAGTCATGACCAAGAACACAGATAAAATGACTAGGGACAGCGTATTGGTTGGACTCGGGGCTGGTGTAATTGCTGGGGCCAAGAGAATTACAGAAATGACGGTTAATGTGGATACGATTCAAACGACAACTACTGAATCAATGACAGCAGCTGCAAACAGCAGTGACGCAACCTATGATGTCAGCACAGTTACCACTGCGATGGTGTCAGTAGTCAACTCCGAAACGCTAACCAGTTGCTCTTTGAACGGTCAAACAGTTGCTCACGGGAGTACGATAACAGCCTATCAAGCACTCTCGGTGGATTTTGGAAATACTTGTACCGGAGAAACCCGAAGTTGTTTCAATGGAACACTGAGTGGAGCCTACACCAATACAAGCTGTACAGTAGCGGCCGCAGCCAGTTGCTCTTTGAACGGTCAAACAGTTGCTCACGGGAGTACGTTAACAGCCTATCAAGCACTCTCGGTGGATTTTGGAAATACTTGTACCGGAGAAACCCGAAGTTGTTTCAATGGTAATTTGTCCGGCAGCTATACCTACACTAACTGTACGGTAAGCGCTGCCAGCCAATCATCATCGGATTACAGCGCAGATGAGACCACATTTAAAATCACTGTGAGCTCATCCGGCTATTATTCGAACAAATATTATGTAGACAGCGTACAAACTAAGTCGTTGAATTTGAAGAAAGGCTTTACCTATTATTTTAACGTCGATGATTCTTCAACAAACAGTCACCCTTTGTTTATTGGGACATCATCAGGGGGAGGAAATTATGTCAACGAGTATTCATCAGGAATTACGAATAGCCGTGCTACAAATGGTATTTTGAGTTTTACTGTGCCTACCGATGCACCTTCCACCCTTTATTACAATTGTGGTCTTCATTCCAACATGGGAGCAGAAATCTCAATTGTTGACTAAATTATATTGCTTGTGCTGGAAAATGCTTTGGAAGATGAAGTGCTTTCAGAAAAGCCTGATGCCGTAAAGCATTTTTCAACTTTGGTCATTTTCTCTCCTCATGCTGTTGTCCTTGCCTTGATTCCTGCAATGGTATACCCAACCAACTGCTTGCCTGTCCTGATTAATCCCAAAGGCTCTGCATTACCTTCATTTGGTTGAAACACACCCACTCCAAGTTATATGTTTGAACCATTGACCAGAGTTCTTCAGCAATTTCTTTAGTTTCGATCCAGTGATGGTGAAGTCCATCCTCAGATTCGTAGACTTCAAACAAGTTAAATATCGTCCTTCCTGTTTTTTTTGGGTACTTCCCATCAAAAAACTCACTGAACCCAGCGTATTCTGGACTCTCAGAAACAACATACTGAACCAACTTTAGAGGGCCTTCACGATAACTTTTATTTTTCATGAATTCGTAGTGACCTTCGAAAAAAATCCTTAACGCTTCGACGGCACTTTCATTTGGTGCAATCCAAGTAATAGAGGCAGTTGACTTCCCTTTGAGTTCATTTGCCATAGCTAGTTCTCCTTATGCTGCTATCCGTGATTTGATTGCTGTGTTGGTATAGCCCACCAACTGCTTGCAATACGCTCCAAAATCTACTTCCCCCCACCGCCCTCCAAGCTTATCTGGTTGGCTGACATAATTGGAAGCACAAACACGCTGCTTTCGTCAACCAATCCCAAAGAGGCACCATGCAGTTTGGACAAACTGATAACACCAACCTAATTATTGGACTCTGGACAATTTGCATTGTTGGAGTCTGTGTTTCATTAGCAGTCCTAGAAACAGTCATGCAAGTGCCGGCTGTTCAGTAACCAGAGTTTCGAATCTGAATCCAGCTGGGGTCAAGCCATTCTCTGGATATGATTCCATTCAGGGCATGGCTATCGGATTCAGAGAGGCATTTCTATCGTTCTTTGTAGGCTTGGCGACTTCGTTATTTCTCAGAGCTTATGCTGAACATCTGAAGAGAAAAGAATTGGCCAAGGGACCAGCGGAGGTTGAGATTCCTACTTCCTGAAGAAACAGTTCGTTGTGTAACTGTGCTGCAAAGAGTTACTGTCAGTTGACGGGCAGTTGAGGAAAGGAAAGTGGCGCTACTGGCAGTTGCTGTCAGTTGAAATAAGTAGTTTTAGAGGAAATGATCAAGGCCGCAAGTAGTTGAATTTACTAGCGAAGGTATGGTGACGGGGGCAGGATTTGAACCTGCGACCTTCGGGTTATGAGTACTGTGTAAAAATCAATTTACTTCAGTATTAATACGGCCTTGAAGGAAGTGGGGCTAGTTCACGGTGAGTTGAGGAAGATCCTGACACCTGACCGAGCAAGTTTCGAGAAGTTTCCTCAGGCAGGTTGACATACGGTAGTGTTGGGATTGATCAAAACAATGTCCATGTTCCGTTACTCCATTCCCTTTCCGACGCTGTCGCCGACCCATCGATTAATGCCCAAGTCCTGCGCCGCTGCCTTTAGATACATCTGTCTGTAGGCGGGATGCCATTCCTCGGCTTCAGCTGCCGCGGCACGCAGCCCGGCCCGACGATCATTTGCCAGCTGACGGGATTCTTCTCGGATTGTTCTTTCATCCATTGTTTGAACGCGGCCACCCGAGAACACGATCTGACCGTCGATCATGGTGAGCCGAACCGAACTTCCATTCTCGCAATAGACGAGTTGACGATGAATGTCGTTTAACGGTGTGAAAGCGAGTGTATCAAGATCGATCAGGCAGAGGTCCGCCGTTTGGCCCGGCGCAATGGCGCCAACATTGTCGGACCGCATGGCGCGGTGACCGCCCAAAATCAGGCAGTCGAGCACCTCAAGCGCTGTCGGCCATGTCTCATAGTCAGGATCAGCAATGTTGTGGATGAGCCCCGTCATCTTGGCGACTGCCCACATATTCACAGCATCATCTGCGATCGCTTCATCCGTGCCGAGCGCAATCGGAATTCCTTGGTCGCGGATGGCGCGAAACCGCATGACGCCACTACCCAGGCGGAGGTTACTGATAGGATTGTGCGCAATTACGGCGCCAGCGCGGGCGATCCTGTCCAAATCCTCATCATCGACCCACACCGCGTGGATAACATTTGTCCGCTCCGTCAAGATACCGAGATCGTCGGCTAGTACGACCAAGGACCGGCCACTCAAGGTATCTACACCAAGTGCCCGTTGGACCTTGGTCTCGAGGATATGAACATAGAACGGAAGGTCATGGGTTCGTGACAAATTTTCCAAAGCCTGGGCATAAGTGGGCGTGACACGCTGTGGTGCCGAGCAGGATACGGCAGCGCGGATACGTCCGCCCGCCGCACCATGCCAACGGGAAATCAGGTGTTCATACATCTCCAACAATTGTTCAGAACCGACTTTCGGTTTCACCGCCAGGCGACGGCGTTGGTTGTCATTCATGATCTGGTCGAGAAAGGGCAGCTTATCGGCTTCCGCCACGTCCGATTGGTCCAGCGCCACGCGGGCCCGAAGCCCGCTGTCTTCATAGGCTTGCAGGACAGCGTCAATGATGGCCGGCTCTGGGTACGGAACAAAAAAGGCGTCGTCCTGGACGGCCGTGACTCCGTTGCGGATCATTTCGAGGCATGCCAGCAACGTCCGCACGTAGGCTTCTCGCGGCGTCGGCCGCAACGCTTCGTTGGCCGGGGATTCGTAGAGCATGAACAGTTCCAGTGGCAGGCTGGGCAATGCTCCCTTCATGTGGTTCACCGGTGAATGGAAATGCGCATTGACCAAGCCAGGCATAACCAGCATGCCGGCGGCATCGATCACATCAGCATCAGCAACTCCTGACAACAGGCCAACACTGACAATACGCCCGTTTTCGATCAAAACGTCTTCCGGTTCTGGTTCTTCTGAGGTCTCCTCCCCTCTCCAGATCCATCCATTTTTAATCAGCGTTCGCATCAGTTCAGCGCTTCACTGGAAAGTCGAAGTTCGAATTCTTTAGAGGCGTGACGAACTTGGATAAAACGGGGCACGTTCTATTTCTCCATCAAGATAGTTTTCGTAAAACGCTTCCACACTCTCGAAGACCTGCTCCCTCAAATCCCTTCGAGACTGTTCCTCGTCACTTAGCGGCTTTGAAAGCTCCCGGGATATCGTGTCCAGAATTTCTTCACGACTGACGCCCATGAATTCACCGTCCTGATAGACGATCGTACCATCGACCATGACGCAATGGACATCCTTGGACTTCGCCCTGTAAATAAGGGCGTCGAGAGGGGCAATATCGGGACTTTGATATGGGAAGGTGGCACTATTGTAATCAATAACGACAGCATCCAGCTTTCGGCCAGGATCCAAACGCCCGATCTCCGTTCCGAACGCCGTTGTCCGCCCACCGTGTTCCGTCGCCATACGCATAATTTGGGCAGGGTTTGGTACGGCGCTGTGGTCCATCCCGGGGACCCTGTGCACGGTTAAGGCCATCCGCATTTCCTGAAGCATGTCCCGGTCTTCATTAATACCTGCTTCATCAATGCCGAGTCCGACAGTCACGCCCCTTTTTTCCAATTCCATCAAAGGCAGCAGGCCACTGCGAAGCCGGAAATTGGAAGAGCAGTTATGGCATACACAGGTACCTGTAGCGGCCACCATCTCAATATCTTCTTCGGTCATCCAAACCCCGTGACCCAAGGTCAGGGATGGGCCGAGAAGCCCAAGTTTTTCGAGATGCTTTACGGCCGTCGTCCCAGTTCTTTTCCGGGCATATTCCTTCTGGTACGCCGTTTCCAATAGGTGCATGTGCATGGGCATTCCGGACGCATCCGAGCGCTCTTTCATAGCGAGCAGCCCCTCATCCGTCATCCAATGCAGATTTGCGGGAGCCAACTGAATACGGGCCCGTGGATTTTCGTTGGCTTCCGTCAGGTCCTCGAACAACTGCATGAACTCAGCAAAAGAGAGATTTTGTCGAGACAGATGTGCGGCCATCGCCTTGCCAGCTGCGGGCGGTAACCTCTTGCAGAATTCCTCATCGGCTTCATAAACAAAACGATTTTGTTCTCGCACCGCGTAGCAATAGGAAACTCGCATGCCAACAGCCCGATAGGCCGCCAATACCCCCATTGCAGATGCCTTGACTTCCTCATAGTCGCCAACTGCCCAGCCCTGAATGTGCTGAACGGTCGTGATGCCGGAAGAAATCATCTCAAATGCTGAGTAGAGCGTATCGAGATACGGATCAACGCTCCGAAAGGAAAGCCGCGCGGCAAACCACAGTTCCAGGGCATAGTCCGGAGCGCCCAACTGCAGAGGCGTCAGGCCGATATGATGGTGACTGTTCACCAATCCCGGCAAGATAAGGTGATGAGGGTATGCGGTTTCAGGAGCCCCCGGGTAATCTCGGCGCATGTCCTCCAGTGAGCCGATGGCGAGAATGACTCCATCTTCATGTGCCAAGGCGGCGTTTTTATGAATATCAGGGACATTTTCGGTGGTCGTGCCCGTCACAATCCAACGTGCACTCAGCAAAGAAACCGTCATAGTCGTTCTTGCTCCTCAAAGGCTTTATCGACTTCCTCGGCGAGCAGCGCATCGCATCGCTTGGCAAGTTCAATCATTTCTGGGGAATGAGGATCACGTGGCCTCGGTCTGTCGATTTGAATTTCGGCCTTAATGCGCCCGGGACGTGCAGAGAAAACGACGACCCTGTCCGCTAACGCTAGGGCTTCGTCGATTGAATGGGTCACCAGCAAAACCGAGGCGCCGGATTCCTTCCAAATACTCAACAAATGGTTCTGCATCCGTGCTCGGGTCTGAATATCTAGCGCCGCGAACGGCTCATCCATAAGCAAAACCTTGGGCCGCATCGCGAGGGCCCGAGCGAGAGCGGCTCTTTGGCGCATGCCGCCAGAGAGTTCATGAGGACGACGCTCCCCGGCGCCGGCCAAGCCGACCTGTCGCAATAATTCTTCAGCGCGTTTTTCACGAGTGACCCGCGGCGTATTGTTGACTTTCAGGCCGAAGGTGATGTTGTCACGCACCGACAGCCACGGAAACAGTGATGCTTCTAGCCAGAACCTGCCTAATTGAAGAATTCCAGGGAATGTTGGCTTTCTGAGCAGAATGCAGAGGTGGCAATGCGTTCTTCGTGTTGACCGGGTATGCTCCAAAGGCGTCAGAAATTGCGACTGTCGAGTTTTTGTGCAAACGCCGATTAATTAAGCAAAGATCGCTTTTGAACGCGCTTTTCTAAGGGAATTATATTCTGAGAAAACAACAAGTTAGGAGGGTATTTTCTCTGGCATGTAATTTGTCTTGTAGCGTTGTAGCGCAAGAAAGGCTTTGTTCCTAATCATTGTCCTTCTTATAGGTTGGCGTGCCGCAACTGTCCTAATGCGACATTTCGGTAATTCGTACACTACTA
>JACLAC010003648.1_pt1 | contig 12344 bp, 10 predicted proteins | sample 8027881 | NCBI WGS metagenome assembly JACLAC01 (sample SAMN15725517, study PRJNA655200) | protist metagenome | isolation source: fluorescence activated cell sorting (FACS) single amplified genomes of... | place: Spain: Blaines Bay Microbial Observatory, Mediterranean Sea | collected 2016-01-19 | reverse complement strand
GGCGTGATTTTGCCGTTGAGAAAAGGTCGGTTTGGATTGAGTCGAGGGTTGAGCGCACAAGAGTTGATAGGCCTACGAGAGATTCGAAGGATTTAGTTCGGGTATCTCTGCGAGCGAGCTCGCAAGTACCGTTTTCGAGGTCGCGAGGACCTACAGCTATGCGGAGAGGTACGCCTTTGAGTTCGTATTCAGCGAACTTCCAACCTGAGCGTTTAGCGTCATCGTCGTCTAGCTTGACGCGAATACCTGCTGAGCGGAGGTCGGATGCGATTTCGCGACACTTGGCAACGATTTCCTCCATTTGGTCTTGACCCTTGTAAATAGGAATAATCACAACTTCAATTGGAGCAAGTTTAGGTGGAAGTACGAGGCCTTGATCGTCAGAGTGAGTCATTATTAGGGCGCCCATGAGACGAGTAGATACTCCCCATGAAGTAGCCCAAACCAGTTCTTTACCGCCGTCTTTTGTGGCGAAATTTACGTCGAAGGCTTTGGCGAAGTTTTGGCCTAGGAAGTGAGAAGTTCCGGCTTGTAGAGCCTTTCCATCTTGCATTCTAGCTTCTATGCATAATGTATCGACAGCGCCTGCGAAACGCTCGTTCTCTGTTTTATTTCCTTTTACAACAGGCATAGCCATCCACTGTTCAGCGAAGGTGGCGTACACTTCTAACATTCTGCGAGTTTCCTCTTCAGCTTCAGCTTGAGTTGCATGGGCAGTGTGACCCTCTTGCCAAAGGAACTCGGTTGTTCTTAGGAAAAGACGGGTGCGCATCTCCCAGCGCACTACGTTTGCCCACTGATTGATTAAAAGAGGAAGATCGCGGTAGCTCTGAATCCACTTTCTGTAAGTATTCCAAATTATAGTTTCAGAAGTTGGGCGGACGATAAGCTCTTCTTCGAGTTTGGCCTCCGGATCAACAACAACACCATTGCCATCAGGACAATTCATAAGGCGGTAGTGAGTGATAACTGCGCATTCCTTAGCAAATCCCTCAACGTGAGCAGCCTCCTTAGAGAGGTAAGACTTGGGGATGAAAAGAGGGAAATACGCGTTAGAGTGGCCTGTTTCCTTGAACATTCCATCTAGCACTTCCTTCATACGTTCCCAAATCGCATACCCATAGGGCTTGATCACCATACAGCCTTTAACATCACTGTGTTGAGCAAGATCTGCATCAACCACGATGTCGTTATACCACTTACTGTAGTCTTCGCTTCTGGAGGTTAGCTTCTTAGCCATTTGGGTTTGGTACGATTTATGATATTACTAATGCGTTGTGCTTTCTGCTCAGCAAAAGTACAAATATGATTACCTTGCTTATATATTATGACCATGGATTTAACTAGACATCTTTCCCCGTTTGCTACAACTATCGTTTCAGCCTTTTGTTTAGTCGGCTGTGCTTTAGGGCCCAACCACACAAGCCGCCTCGAAAATGACGAATTATACCTCGATAAAAACGAGGAGTACATAACCGATGCTCAGTACTTAGCAAGCGCTTATGAGTCTAGCTCAGAAAGCATTAATAACGTAGACAACTGGAGTGATTCAGGCATGAGTTACGGAATGGGGTACGGTTGCGGGAGTTTTGGGGGATACGGCGGTTTTGGAATGAACAACGGTTGGGGGAACGGAGTGAATAATGGATGGGGAGGAAATAATTTCTACGGCTATGACCCTTTTAACAGCGGATATTATGGATATGGAGGATATAATCCTTACGGATATAGCCCATTTGGATATAGTAATTACGGTTATGGGAACTCCTGGAGTAATGGTTACTGTTACGGAAACGGTTGGAACAACGGATGGAATACCCCATGGAACAACGGATGGATGAACTGGGGAGGAGGAAATGATGTTTACACAACATCTACAGTGATTATTAAACCTAGAACGCCTCTATCTACTAACATTTTGACTAATAGCAACTACAGTGGAAGAAGGATAGAGTCAAACAAGATTGACAAGGTTGATTCTCAGCACAATCTAAACCAAGTTGAAGAAAGACATAATTCCACAACGCGAAACTCGACATGGAGTAATCCTGGTAATGGAAGGAATAATAACCCATCGTGGAATAATAATGGAAGCAATTCTAGAAACAATCCAAACTGGGGTTCTGGATATTCTCAACCAAGCAATAACGGTCGCTCAAACGTTGGGTCTTCAAGACCATCAAGTAGACCATCAACAACTCGTTCATCTAGAGAAAAACCTCCTTCGAGTCGACCTTCAGGAGGGCGTAGGTAAATATGTTGAATTTACTAAGACAAGCCTTTTATGGAGTCGTAATAGCGATAGCTGCAATTTGTTTAGCCAACGACAAGGCAATAGCCCAAAACGAAGCCGACGTTCTCAGGTTCTCCCAGCAAAATTCTATTGGAACAGTTCGTACAATAGGATTGTGCGGAGCTTACGGAGCATTGGGAGCTGATCTATCTTCTATTAGCGGGAATCCTGCAGGAATTGGAATGTACAGGAGGTCAGATTTTGGAGGTGGTTTGGGGGTCTTCACTTGCAATACAAACTCTGAGTTTGGAAATGTGTCAACAGATGCTTCAGTTTCAAGTGATGCAATTGGAAGCATAGGTGTGGCACTTACTACACCAAGTGTAAATCCAGATGTGCCATTTGTGACGTTTGGTTTTTATCATCAGAAAAACGCCGTATACAATCAAACTACGCATCTTGAAAACGGAGAGCTTCCTAGCAGTTTACTTGATGTGTTTTTAGGAAACGCTCAGGGTACGGATAATTATGATCTATCAACTTACGCTGCTTATCCGGAAACTGCTGGACTGGCGTGGAATACATTTTTGATTGACCCAATAGGGAATAGTGCAACTTCATACATCCCAACTTTCATAACAGCTGACACTGTTGGTGTAACATATACAGTTGAGGAAAGTGGAAACATGAGAGACAACCAGTTTAGCATAGGGTTTACTGGGAATGAGATTATTTCTCTTGGAGCAACAATAACGTCTACAAGTATCGAGTTTGCACAGACCTATGTACACTCTGAAAGTCCATCCGACATTGATACAGAACTTGAATCTTGGGATTACATAGGAGATTTATCTATAGTCGGTGATGGATTGAATATTAAGCTTGGTGCAATAGCTCATATAGACTGGTTAAAGCTTGGTGTGGCTTGGCATAGTCCTACTAAGTACAATTTAAGAGACAGCTATTCTTATTCAATCTACAGCAGATGGAAGGATGGCGAAACTCTTGAGGCTGAAACGCCAAATTATCAATACGAGTACACTTTAAAGACGCCTTCTAAACTCATTTTAAGTTCCGCAGTCATCATTGACAAGTTTGCAATTATCTCCGTTGATTACGAGACATTAGATTACTCTAAAGGATTATTGGATCATTCGGAGAGTCTTATAAATGGTTATAATTTTCACGAAGAAAACCTTGCAGTACAAGAGAGCTATAAGCGCACTCACGAAGCAAGACTTGGAGTTGAAGGCCGAATCAGCAACAGCTTTAGATTGAGAGCTGGAGCGGCTTACGCCACATCTCCATATTCAGAAGCATCTGGAGTTCAAGCCCAAGGCAATTCTACAAAAATCAGCCTAGGAAACGAATATAGGAACGGCAATATATACGTGGGAATAGCTTGGCAAAAGATTTGGTCTTCAAACGATTTATACGTTCTAGACCCTACATATCAAGGCACCCCAATAGACCAAAACTGGTCTAAATCAATAATAGTAATCGGCGGAGGTTTCCGCTTCTAAACTAGCTTCTAAAAGCTTACTTCTTAATCTTCTTAAGACACTTAGTAATGAACGCTTCCATACGTTCAGACTCTTCGTCAGCAAGCGCCTTATCAACTAGTATACGTCCGCTGTGCTCATCAACGATGATCTGCTTACGTTGCGCGATATCTATTTGACGCTGTGGTGGAATCTTGATGTAAGTTCCTGCACTCGCCTGTCTGTCGATGGGCACAACCGCAAGACCATTCTTAGCTGCTCCTCTAATTCTAGAGTAAGTGCGAAGAAGTCTATCATCAATTCCTTTAGCTAGCTTATCGCTCTGCTTCTGAAGCTCATCTTCTTCCGCTTGAGTTTCTTCGATAATCTCTTGCAGCTCTGATTCTTTAGACTTAAGATCCTCCTGACGCTGTACGTTCTTCTCACGGAAAGCCTCAAGACTCTCCTTCTTCTGGGCTAGCTGAGCGTTACACTCACGAATACGCTTTTCACAAAGTTCGATTTCTAAAGTTTGGTATTCAATCTCCTTATTCAGAGACTCAAACTCACGATTGTTTCTAACGTTATTCTGCTGCTCCTCGTACTTAGCAATGAGGCCCTTAGCTTCTTCTATTTGGTTAGCGTAAGCAGTGATGCGCTGGATAACCGTATCGTTCTCCTCTTCCATTTTCTCAAGACGAGAGTTTAATCCCTCAATCTCATTTCTAAGGTCATCAACCTCCATAGGTAGCTCACCGCGAACCACACGGATTCTGTCGATTCTGCTATCGATTAGTTGAAGGTCGTATAAAGCTCTGAGTCTATCCTCAGCAGTTAATGTCTTAGTCTTTTTTGCCATGAGACAGTTAGTTTTGTGTCAGCGGAATTGTACCGGATTTGTGTTGGCAGAAGCCAAACGGACTGCAAAATTAGTGAATTTTCCCTTTATTCGATTGGCAATTATCTTACTTGTGCGCCATTCGCTCTCGAAATGTCCCACATCTGCAATCATTATCTTGTTTTCAGCGTCGAAAAATTCGTGGTATTTGAAGTCTGATGTAACAAAAACATCAGCCCTTTTAGAAATAGCATCTCTAAGCAAGAAAGAGCCTGAACCACCACAAACAGCGATGGTTTGGACAGTTTTAGAAACTGGTTTTGTGTGCTTGATATGGGTAGCTTTGAGAGCTGATTTTGTAGAATCTAAAAATTCTTCCCAAGTAATCGCTTCAGGAAGTTTTCCTATCATTCCTGAGCCAATTTTTCCGTCCTTATTTGACAAATGAGTCACAAAATTTGCCATTTCCTCATATGGATGAGCATTTTTTGCTGCTGTGAGAACCATTCCGGCCTTCCATCTTTCGCAAATCATCTCAATACGCTTCTCCCCTAATGTTTCTATTTCGCCATGTTCTCCAATGTGGGGGTTCGAACCATCAAGAGGTCTGAAAGCTCCTTCTCCATCAACTGAAAAACTACAGGTATCGTAATCGCCAATGGCTCCAGCACCAGCTGAATGCATAGCGTCTTTCACATCTTCAGCGAATTCTTCAGGGCAGAAAACGCTAATTGATGCTAGGAGTTCAGGTTTGGGCTTTAAAATCTTTAAAGACGACTCTTCGCAACCTAAAGCAGTTGCTAACTCATGATTTACACCAGAGAAAATATTATCAAGATTAGTGTGTATTGCATAAATAGCAATCCCTGATTTGATAGCCCTCATCATAATTTTTTCGACATAAGAAGAGCCAGTGAAGGTCTTCAAACCTTTAAAAACAATGGGATGGTGGGCTATGATTAAACCAGCACCTTGTGCCTCAGCTTCCGCCACAACTTCCTCAGTGCAATCGAGGCATACTAAGGCCTTATTTACAACAGCTTCCCTATCGCCAACTATCAATCCAGAATTATCGAAAGATTCTTGAAGAACTGGTGGGGCCCAATCCTCTAACAATCGTATAATCTCTCGTACCTTCAAAGCGTTCTTAGATTCCATGGCGCCTAAGTTAACCCAAACCATAAGAAGAGCAATCCTCTCCCCCTTTACAGCTATCTATGCAATAGCTGTGGGTGTTCGGCATTTTCTTTACGATGTGGGCGTATTGAAATCCTCGAAAGCTGCCCTTCCTACCTTCGTGCTAGGAAACATACACGTCGGCGGCACAGGCAAGACCCCACACGCATCATATTTCTTGAATCTTATGTCTAGCAAGCTTGGTGGACCTGAGAATGTGGCTCTATTAAGCAGAGGATATAAGAGAAAAAGCAAGGGTTTTAAATGGGTGGAATCGGGTGCTGATTGGAATCTTTATGGCGACGAACCTGCTCTCTTGAAGAGCCTTCATCCTTTAAATCCTATTGCCGTTTGTAAGGATAGACTTAAAGGTGTGAAGATGATTAAAGAGACACAGCCGGGTGTTAAAGTTGTCATTCTTGACGATGGGCTTCAACACAGGTCGCTTATTCCACATTTTTCAATGGCCATCGTGGATTCTCATAGGCCTCTAAAAGACCAAACCTTCCTGCCAGCAGGTGTTTTACGTGATTTTAAATCAAGACTCAACAACTTCGATTCAATAGTTATTTCAAGAGCGTCTCATTCACTGAAAGACGAATTAGAGGCTCAGGGAATGGTGGCCAGAAGCAATGTGTTTACAAGCTTAATGCAGGACGAACCTGTTGAAGTAGATGGAAGACCTAGGATTTTAGCGGTTAGCGGGATAGCTGAGCCGCAAAGATTTATGGATAGTTTGGCCTCCAAGTGGTCTGTAGTAAGGAGGAAAACATACCCTGATCACCATGAATTCACAGAAAAAGAAGTGAAGGACTGGTTAGCATCGATTAGAAATGAAAAATTAGACGGAATAGTTACCACATCTAAGGATGCCGTTAGGATAAGACCTCTAATTGAACATATTCCTGAGATAAAACTCAATTCAATATGCATAGGAGTGAGATGGAATAATGAAGAGGAATTGAAGGAAATGGTAGAGGAGTGGCTTCAATTCACGATATTTGAATCCCCTAAAACAAAAAACTGAAAATGCGCTCTTTTATAATCTTCACATCAATAATGTGCCTTCTGCTTGCTGGCTGTGTAACACCTGAAGCTCAACCAATGGGTAAAGCTGGAGTGATTTCTGGGAAATTTTCAGGAATTGAGGAAGGCACTAAAATATATTTAAGAAGCTTCAATAAAGGAGTACTCGTTGAAAGAGGTTTATGTGAATCTAAAGCTGACGGGTCGTTTGAGATTAGTCCTGACAAACCACTTAAAAACGGGTACCACCAGCTAATGATCAGTAAAAGGAGACCTATGGTCTTGATTACAAATAACGAGGAGGCTGTATATGTGAGTGCTGACGTTCCTGAGGGGCGAGGATATCTAACTGGCGCAACAATTAATGGTTCTGAAGCTTCATCTCTTCTTGGAACTTATTACGATGCATTAATTCCACTACAGGATAGTCTGATGCATCTTTCCAAGCTTCTTCGAGAGCTTAGTGCTGAGAATACAGGTGAAATTGAGAGCTTAACTAAGAATCTTGTTGAGGATCTAAATAATCTAAGTGAAGGATTTGTAGAAGCTAACGAGAATAGCCCTGCAGCGTTAGCAGGATTAGAAAACCTGAATCCTAAAACTTATTTTAGAGATTACGAAACTGTTCTAAATAATCTTAGAGAGGAATACGGAGACACGGAGTACTTCAAAATGCTCAATGAGAAGTATGCAATGAGTAAGGACCCAAGCAAGCTGAAAAAACAAACTAAGCAGCAACAGGTTCAGAAGAAAAAACGTACAGGAAAAAACAGCAAATATGTGGCTGGTGATGAGGCTCCAGATATTGTGATGAATGACCCTGATGGAAATGAGCTAAAGTTAAGTGATTTGAGGGGCAAGGTTGTGCTCTTGGATTTTTGGGCTTCATGGTGCGGACCATGTAGAAGGGAAAACCCTCATGTAGTTCATGCTTATAATAAATATCATGATATGGGGTTTGAAGTGTTCTCTGTATCGCTCGATTCAGATTTAGCTAAATGGAAGAGGGCGATAGAACAAGATGGGCTTCTTTGGGATAACCACGTAAGTGATTTAGGCGGCTGGAGAAACGCAGCCTCTCAAGCATACAGTATTTCAAGCATCCCTCATACAATGCTACTTGATAGAGAAGGTAAAATCATCCGTACCCATCTCAGAGGTGCAGCACTTGAACAAGAGTTAATCAAACAATTCTCAGAGTGAGCCACAAAGTTTATTTCGCGTCTGATCTACACCTAGGAGCCCCGAGTCCTGCTGATAGCAGGATTAGGGAGAGAAGGTTTGTAGAGTGGCTCGAGCAAGCTTCAGTTGATGCAGCAGAGATACATCTTCTGGGTGATGTTTTTGACTTCTGGTTTGAGTATAGACTTGCTGTTCCTAAAGGAGGAACCAGAGTTCTTGGGACTATTGCAAAATTATGTGACTCTGGGATTTCAGTGCATTACCATGTTGGAAATCACGATTTGTGGACGTTTGGCTATTTAGAAGAAGAACTAGGTGTTGTAGTTCAGCGCAATCCTCTTAAAATTGAATGGGATGGTCTTACTTGTTTAATAGCACATGGCGATGGTTTGGGCCCTGGAGATTACACATACAAGTGGATTAAGAAAATCTACAAGAATAAAATTTGTCGGTTGTTATTCAGGTTACTACATCCAGACCTGGGCATAGCTCTAGCACGCAGACTTTCTAAAAAAAGCCGAGCTGCAGGAGGAAGAACAGGTGGTGAATTTAAATCTCCTGAAGGAGAAGTACTATATAATTACTGTGTTGACTTTTTGAATAAAGACCCTAGCATTGACTGCTTTATAATGGGGCATAGACACATTCCCTTAGATCTAGAACTTCGAAGAGAAGGCTCAAAGAACAGCCGTTACATTAATATTGGCGACTGGACAGAGCATTTTAGTTGGGCAGTTATTGAAGGTGGCAAAATCACATTGCACAAATAACACTTTCGCAAAAAATCACGGAAAGTCAAGCATAAAAAAGGGAGACCAGTTGGTCTCCCTTTTAATGCATTATAGTTTTATTACTTGCGTATCACAAGCTTTGATGCTAGATGCTTAAGATCGTTGGCCATTCTAACAACGTATGTTCCGTTTGACAACTCACTCACATCGAGAACAGTTCTTTCAGAAGCCCTCGCATCAGAAATTCTTTCAGATATCACAACCCTTCCTTGAAGGTCGTAAACCTCAACTATAGTAGCTCCAGAGAACCCTTCAGTTGAAACGCTTACTGAATTACCATTTGCAGGATTTGGGTATACAAGTAGTGATTCGATTAAATCAGAACCATTATCAACAATATCGTCAGCACCTAAGTAATCATCTGAACTGAAGATTCCACGACCATGTGAACCAGCGTAAATAGCGCCAGTGTTTGTAGGATTACTCCAAGCGGTTGCTTCTCTCCACTGTTGTTTTAGATCAAATACAGGTGCAGCTAGGGTCTCAGAATCTTCAGACATACCTTGGTTCGCCATTACCCAATCAATACCACCATTATCCGTTGCAAACACACCGTATTCACAACCAACAATAATGCTTTCCCCACTTGCATCTTGAGAATTGATTACAACATCGTACATAGGCATATTGTTCAATCCTCCTTGCCAAATATTAGTGAATATTGGATTCTCGCTTAGAGCATTCCAAGACTCTCTAACCTTACCGTTAGCCATAGGTCCATAACCGCCACAAGTGAAAACAACATGATTAGCATCGTTAGGGTCTATACTAATACCAGTAATTGCTGAACCTGCTGAACTAACGATTGTCTCAACCTGAGCGAACTCTTCAACGTCTTCTTGGCTGTAAACATTGTTTAATCCTGAAATTCTAATAAGCTCACCATTCCATCCGCTTACAAACATTACGTCTCCCTTAGACTCTCCACTTACAACGTATTCAATCGCCTTAACACCACTTCCTGTAGGGGCATCTCCAAGTCTGAACCAACTAGGAGTAGTATTAAAGTTTAATGCCTCTCTAGTCATCCATATTCCTTCTGAACCTCTAAATCCGATAGTAAATATTGTAGTATATGGATCGTGGACTAAAATTCTTCCAGGCACATCGGCCAGAGTATCACCAGGGTGGAAGTAAAGTGTATCACATACCTCAACAATATCATACTGAGTTTCCTGAGTCCAAATAGTATCGTTACCAAGATCAATCTGAACATCATACTCAATCCCATCTACAACAATAGTTGTGTCGAGAAGGTTAGGAATTATTTCGCTGATAACATCGACAACATCCTCACTTAAAGTATCATCCCAGCATGTGAACTGCTCAATTGCAACTTGTGGATCTAACCAGAAGTAATTTGGATCTTCTTCTAGAGGCTCTTCAAGTAAAAGGTCGGGTCTAATAATCTCGTCATAGTACAACAACTCTTCTCCTTCAGAAAGAGTATAAGGTAATGGAAGATTTTGACTTGCTGTATTAAGAATAAAAGAAGAATCTGTTACAGTCTCTCCATAAGGATTAACTAAAATAACATTGTTTTGAGAATCCTCATCCTCTGTGTCTTCGTATAGGCGGATGCAAGTATAGAATTGCCCCAAATCTCCTTCCTCACTAAATAAATCTGTAAAGTTGTCGTCGTAGAAGCCCCCAAGATTTGCATATGAACCAGGAGCAATTGTTCCTCTAACTAGGCCTCCATTTTGTGAAGCTCCAAACCAAGCGTATACATGTTCTTCAGATTCTGTAACCTGACTAAATGCACAATCAAATCCATCTCCACCGTGAACCTCCATGGCATTTTGCTCACTTAAGAAATAGTCCCCGGTTGGGATGAAAAGAGTTCCATTGTCCTGAGTACCACCCATTACAGCTGGTCCCGCACTATGTGCTATTCCATAGAACTGTGTTACGTTATAGTTGTGGTTGCATTCTGTATATGTCTGTCCACCATCATCACTCTTGTAGATACCTCCATCAGTAGTAACGTACATTGTACCTGAAGGAGCTACAACTATATCCTGTACATCAGCGTGAATACCGTATTGGAATCCTGGTATATCAAAAGCGATTGCAGCCTGTTCAGCCTGTTGGTTAGGACCAGATCGCCAAAGCGATATTCCACCAACGTAAGCAAGATCAGGTTGACCAACAGGTATACCTAGAGCTAAATCGTAAATACCCTGAGCTCGTTCAAGCGGAGTTGAAGTATCAATTCCTCCGGGCCAACATTCAGACCATGAACCTAAAGTCGATTCACCACCTGAGTGGTATAGGCCGTAGAATAATCCACCTGGAGTAGCGTAAAGAGCAAAAGCGTGATTAGGGTCTGCATGTGAAATAGCTATTCTTACTCTTCCAATGCCAGCTTGAGGCAATTCACCATCACTGTTACCTGACACTACTTCAGCATTGTCGAAGTTACCAGTAATTCTGTATACCTTACCGTTTGTTGCTGCTAGTAACATGTATGTACCGTCAGATGCAATAGCAATATCTGCAACGCCACCTGTAGGGCCACCTGATAGATTTACCTCGTTGAGTGTTCCGTTCTCTAAGTATCCATATTCTGCGTTTGATCCAAACCAAACAATATTTTCATTAGTTGGGTGAGCTGCAAGTGCATCAGTAGCAGAATATGATCCTGAACTGAATTCACCTGGGTCAGTACCATCAATCATGGTGTAGGTTTGGCCTTCATCAGAAGAATACCAAATTCCTCTTCCACGGAAACCTGAATTTCCTTCACCTCCTGCATAATCAAAATCCGAACCAGTTCCAACATAAATATCTCCGTTTCCAGCAACAGCGATAGAACCAATCATCAGGTTGGGAAAGTTAGTTTCTTGAACCCAAGAGTTAGCCTCATCTGTAGATTTCCATAGTCCACCAGAAACAGCTCCTGCGTATAGAATGCTTTCATTGTTAGGATGTATAGCAAGAGCACGTGTACGTCCCCCAACATTGTCTGGCCCCATTTCAGCCCATGTAAGGTCTGTCGACTTAGTCAATCTTTGAGCCTGCTTTGTAGCAAACTTCACTACGTCTTTGCGTAATTCGGCAAGTCCTTGAGCATTGATTTCACCAGTTTCGATATCGCCTAAAAGCATGCGAGTAATCTCAGCAGCTCCTTCAGCATCTCTTGCTAATTCATCTTGAGTAGCTCTTGGTGAGTAGTCTGAAACACCAGTGTTTTCAGCTTTTGTTCCAAGTTGAGTAAAAGTCCCAAGTAAAAGGGCTCCAGCCGCTAAGGCTCCAAACGATAAATACTTCGATATCATACGATAGTTATTTTCTGCAATATTAAGACGTTAAAGATACGAAAATAGCGGTTTACTTCACGTGCTTTTCTGCGTGATATGACGACCTTACTAGAGGCCCACTTTCCACAAATAAAAACCCCTTCTCCAAACCTATTTGCTCTAATTCCTTAAACACATCAGGGTGAATGAACTCAACTACTGGTAGATGCTTAGGCGTCGGCTGTAGGTATTGTCCTAAGGTTAAGACATTTACGCCTACGCTTCTCAAATCATCCATAGCCTCAATCACCTGACACAACTATGGAGACCTTAATCCCAGATTTCGGAGGAAAATGGGACAATCTTCAACAAATA
>JACLAC010026452.1_pt1 | contig 12346 bp, 9 predicted proteins | sample 8027881 | NCBI WGS metagenome assembly JACLAC01 (sample SAMN15725517, study PRJNA655200) | protist metagenome | isolation source: fluorescence activated cell sorting (FACS) single amplified genomes of... | place: Spain: Blaines Bay Microbial Observatory, Mediterranean Sea | collected 2016-01-19 | reverse complement strand
AGCAAAGATTTTGTTTTTGACACTTGGCAAATTGGAACCTACTTAGAATTAATAAATGCCTATAACCGAAAAAATGTCCTTCAGTTTAGCTACGATGAAGAATATGAACGCGACGAGGATGGAGAAGTGAAGAAAGACATTGTAGGGCAACTACCATTGCTACCTTATTTCGGAGTAATCTTAGAGTTTTAATGAGTAAGGCACTATTGAGTAACTTGGTAATACGGGTTATTTGTTTTTCTTTTTTACTGAAATTTTTCTATTTGTTCCCTTGTTCTACGTTTGGTGAGACTTCATGTGTAGGGTTGGATCATCTAGCTAAATCTTCACAAAGTGATTGTGCTTCCTGTCATACAGCCGTTTCGATCGATCTGTGTTGTTGTCAAATTTTAGATTTTGATATTTCTAGATCTAAAACTGAAACTGTATTTTCAGCCTTTAACCGAAATATACCATTAGTAAAACAAATATCTGTGGTGGATAACATCTATGTTGTTGTTTTGCCTCCGCCGATTTTACTTAAAAGATCATCATTACTACCGAATCGATCACCACCCATTTGTATGAGCTGAAAGTTCTGATTAGTAACTCAACAATTATGAAAAGTTTAAGCTTTTGTGGAGATAATAAATGATGAATAAAAAAAAATGGTTACAGTTAACAATAAAAATGGCTTTTTTCTTAAACTTGATTCCATTTGTAATTACTCAGGAGTGAGGTGCCTGAAGTAATCCCATTGTCCCTGAAATGGGGTCGGGCCGTGTGTTCGATACAAAAACAAAGAAGAAATTTCGATTGACTTTCAATGTCACACGCTCTTTGAATGCAGAAGGCGGACATAGTGAAACAAATGGGTTGACAGCTGATGGGCAGCTAATCCAAGTCGGAAGCCACTGGCATCATGTGGGTATGTCATTTAGCCGATTTAATTTAGGATTGCATTATCAATTGAATTCTCGAATCAAGCTGGCATTGGTTGTACCGTATAGTATTAAAGACCAATCGGCTGAAATTGAATGGAAAACCTCGAAACCAAGTCTAACCGACGAGAACGCAGCTATTCGGAATGGCTATATCCATCATAGAGATGAAACATATCGTGGTTTTGAAGATCTGAATTTAACCATAAGCTACTATTGGAATGAGTTCACGCCTGTAAAAACAGACAGTTTGACTTTTTCTGCTGGGTTGTCTGTACCAACTGGGAAAATTGAACCCAACCCATACAAGCTTGGTGATGCTGGGAAAGAACATTTACACCTCCAATTTGGTACAGGAACGTTAACTCCGAATTTCAAAATAATCTATATTTTGCCAGTAAACGATTCGGTATCGTTACAGTCTAGACTGTCATTTCGACGCCCTTTATACGAAAACAAGTATGATTTTTTGTCCCCTTCAGATATTAGTTTCTACTCTGGTGTAGCTTTCAAACCATCGAACATCTTGAGGTTACATGGTTCCTGGATGGTCTTTAGGCAAGGGTTTGGGTATTGGGATGGAAGTAGAGACGAAAATACAGGTATGCAAATGCATGCATTACAATTAGGAATTAACACTAAATGGGGCCAAAATTTACCTGTCAATATAAGTGTAATTTTGCCTATTCATCAAAGGATGCTGATTGATACAGGAGATACATTCGAACATGGTATTATGTTGTCATCAAGTATTTCGCATGTCTTTTAAAACTAACAAAATTGACAGTCAAACGCATAAATTGCTAGAATGGGCCGTTAATGGGAAGCCATTTGGCAGTTTAGATCAGGCGATAAAAAAAAGGAGTTTCTATGGCAGATGTTATTCGTGGTGGAGTAATAGGGTACGGTGGTGCTTTTAATATGGGACGCAGTCATGCTGGAAGTATGCAAAACACTGAAGGTATAGAATGTGTGGCAATTTGTGACATTGACCCGGAACGTACTAAAGCAGCTAAAGAAGATTTTCCAAATGTTCGTACCTACAACGACAGTGATGATTTCTTTGCTGATGAAGGCATTGATTTAGTAACTATTGTTCTACCCCACAATTTACACGCTCCCGTGGCTATTCAAGCACTTAATGCTGGTAAGCATGCAATAACTGAAAAACCGATGTGTATTACAGTATCAGAAGCCACTTCGATGATTGAGTCGGCAAAGTCTAATGGGAAAATGTTATCTGTTTATCACAATCGGCGTTGGGACCAAGATTTTTGGACCTTAAAGGGTATAATAGAGAGTGGTGTTATTGGCAGATCACACACCATTGAAATGCGTGCGAGTGGCTATGGCCGTCCGAACCCAGATTGGTGGAGAAGTGTAAAGTCTGTTTCAGGTGGTGTCATCTATGACTGGGGGGCACACTATATCGACTGGCTGCTAAACATAATTGATAATAACATGATCAATGTAACTGGATTTTATATTGACAATGAAGTTTGGACAGATATTAGTAATGAAGATCATGCACGTGCATTCATTCGATTCGACGGAGACTTGGTAGCTGACGTGGAATTTTCCCAGATCGCTAAAATTGGAGGAGACCGATGGAAGATCTTAGGGACTCATGGGGCAATTCAATCAGCAGATGGACATTTCAAAGTTTGGTCAGAAGTTGAAAATCAGCCAAGTGAACAAGAGATTTTCTATCAAGGTCGCCCGGGCCATAGTTTCTATCAAAATATTGTGGCTCACCTCACAGAGAATGAACCATTAATAGTTACACCAGAATCTGCTCGACGAGTAGTTGCTGTAATGGATCTAGCTGAAAAGTCAGCTAAGTCGCATCAAGCCGAAACCGTACCTTACGAATTTTAAGGTTTTAAAAAATCGACATTGGAGTTCTATCTATATTATATTAGGGAACTCCAATGCAGATTTTTTCCCTCAATCAAAAAACTTCCAATATTTTCATTTTTCAAATTTTACCTGCCCCGCGGTGTCGACTTAGTCGGTTGACTACGTAGGTTCCAATTGAAACTATAATAATAGCAATTACTCCCAGACTAGCACTTGCGCCTCGACCTGTGGTTTCCTGCATATATAAATATATGCCGTAAGAAATAGGGGCCATTTCGTTTCTTGGAACGAGCATTAAAGTCGAACTTAATTCGACTGAAGAGCTAATGAAAGCCATGATTCCACCGGCTACAATACCTGGTAACATTAGGGGTAAAACGATTTTGGTGAAAGTAGATAGAGTATTTGCACCCAGATTTTTCGAGGCTTCTTCTAGTGATATATGAATTTGCTGCAACGTAGCATAGCAAGATCGAACAGTATATGGTAATCTGCGAACTGCGTAGACAATTACTAGAATCAACCAAGTCTCTGTAAGTGGTTTACCAATGATAGGCAAATCTATCGTGTGGAATATTCTTAGGTAGCCAATTGCTAAAACCACACCTGGAATCGCTAAAGGTAATGTGGCAATGAAATCCAAAATTGTTCGGCCTACCATCCTTCCTCTAAGCAGTATGAAAGAAATTATAGCCCCTAGGAATATATCAATCAGAGCTGCCAATGTAGCGTAGACAACTGTATTGAGTATCATTTTTGGTGCATCAGAAAAAACTCTGGTGAAATTGCTAGTGGTATAGGTTTTGGGCAGAACTGTAAAGTTCCAAGATTTAGCAATGGACATCAGAAAAATGCCTATGTGTGGTAGCAGGCTGAAAGTCAACAAAATTATACAGAAACCACTAATTGCCCATCCTTTCCAACCAAACAGTTGTAGTCTGGAAACAGAACTACCTGACTTTTGTTGTACATATTCCGATTGCTTCAGATAGTGTAGTGCAAGAAACAATGATAAGAGAGATAACAAAACTAGAATTACAGAGATAACATACCCCATTGTACTATTACCATTAATAGCAGTAATTTGTTGATATGCTAGAGGTGCTAGTAAGTTATGATAACCAAGCATCAGGGGGGTTCCGAGATCATCTATACTTTTGATAAAAACAATTAGTGCACCAGCCATGTATCCCGGTTGCATCAGTGGAAATGTGATTTGGTGAAACAGCTTCCATCCGAAAGCTCCTAGGTTGCGTCCAGCTTCCTCTAGGGAGAGGTCTGAATTTTCTAAGGCTGATACAGAGTTAAGTAAAATAAAGGGAAAGTAGTGTAATGTTTGAACTAAAACAACACCGGTTAATCCGTCCATGAAAGGAATGGTCGTACCAAAAAACATCCGGATTATTTGATTGATCATACCACTTCGCCCCAAAATTGTTTGTAAGGCGATAGCGCTAACAAAAGCTGGCATGACCAATGGTAATACGCCCAACGTTTGAACGATCAATCGGCCTTTGAAGTTATAACGGGTAGTAAATAAAGCTAAAGGTAAGCTAATGATACTGCTAAAGAAAACTACGATAATACCTACCCATAAACTTCGCCACAAGGCTTCGTTTAGCGAAGGCTGCTTGAAAAAATTGACAAAGTGAGTTAGTGTTAAGCGACCATTTTGAGTAAATGCGACGTAAATCACTTGTAAAATTGGGAGTAGGATGAAAAAAGATAGGAGTGCCAATAAGCAAATGAAAAGAAGGAATTGGCCGGGTGTTGAGGAACCTCGTATTCGTCTGAAAAGCTCTTTCATCGTCCATGATGATACCATTTGTTTCTGTATTTAGTCAGGTTTGAATAGTGAAAATAGTATTTAGAGTGTTGAGCATTTTTGTTAGTAAAGAAGTGTAACAAAATCTTAGGTAGGATGATGGAAACAATTAATGGAGACTATGCCATAGCTTGGGGAGCTATAGAAGCTGGTGTATCGGTAGTCACTGGTTACCCTGGTTCTCCTGGAACTGGGATATTTAACGTGTTATCGGAAACTAAGATGAAGTTTGGACACAAAACTCAATGGTGCCTTAACGAACGAATCGCTCTTGATATTGCCGCTGGTGTATCTCAGGGAGGTAAACGCTCCTTAGTTTGCCTTAAAAGTGTGGGTATGAACGTTGCGCTAGATACTCTGATGGTCTTAAATATGACAGGCATTCATTCGGGATTGGTTATTATTGTTGGCGACGATCCTGGTGCTTGGGGGTCCCAAAATGAGCAAGATACTAGGTTTATTGCTCAGATGGCTGAATTACCCATGCTAGAACCCTCCACACTACAGGAGGGGCGAGAAATGGTCAAATGGGCCTTCGAATATTCAGAAGAGCTGAAAACAATAGTAATCATTCGGATAACTCGCAGTTTCACTATCTGTCGGGAGGTGGTGCCTCCCTTACAACCTCCTAGTCACCACCCAGTTCAGTATCCAGACAGATCACCGATGCGATGGATTGCAGCCTTGGATAAGACAACTAGCGATCACAAAAGACTGCACCAAAAGAATGAACAATCAACTCTAGATTTTAGTCAACTACTTTTCAACAGTATAGAAAGTATAGAAGATAATTCTCAAGAATCGAAAGGTATTATTGCAACAGGTTTTGTGTATACGAAGCTACAAGAAGCATTGGACGGATATAGTTCCAGTGTAAAACTGATGAAGCTGAATTCGCTTTATCCTTTACCTAAAAAATTAGTGATACAGTTTCTCAGCCAGTGTGAAGAAATTTTGGTTTTTGAGGAAGTTGATCCTTATTTAGAAGACTCTATAAAATCTATAGGCTACGATAATGGACACTGCCCCAAACTTTACGGGAAAAGGACCGGCCATGTTAACTGGGTTGGTGAGTTATTCCGATGGCATATTCAAAAATCTTTGAGAAATTTTTTGCCCAGTTTTAACCCAAAGAAAAAGTACCTCGAAACCAATTGGGAACAAGAGAAACCGTTTCGTAAATCTTATTGTGCAGGCTGTCCATATATTGAGATTTTGACGACTCTTAGAGAAGAAGCAGAGAAGGTAGGTCAGAATCCATTTTTAATAGGCGATCCAGGCTGTGTTATCACGGCAGGTAAACTTTTGGATGCTAAGCTTTGCATGGGTTCATCCATAGGTGTGGCAATTGGTCATCAATCCGCAGACGTAGGGCAAAAGTCAGTAGCTATATTTGGTGACTCAGCATTTTATCATAGTGGAATAAATGCTCTAATCCAAGCAAGATTTAGTAATGAAACTTTACTAGCTATTATTTTAGATAATGGTGGGTCTGTAACTACAGGGAGCCAACCTACTCCAGACAAAAAGGGTGTCCCAATCGTAGACTTGATACAAACCTGCCAAGTCGATAAACTCTGGATAATTGAAGAGTACGATAATGAAGCGACAATGCGATCCATCTTTTATCAAGCACTTAGCTCAGCAGATGGATTGTACGCAATTGTCATTCGGAAGAAATGTAGACCTGTATAGATATTTAGAATTAGTTTATGTCAAAGAAATACAAAATAACCAATTCTGAAAAGAAACAATTAGACCAAAAAGGTTATATAGTTATACCTGACGTACTATCTTTGGCCGAAATTGACAATTACCGATCACGATTGTTGCAGTTAGCAGAGATCGAGCAGGATAAAGGTATTGCCTTGTCCCACTCAGATGGTAAAGGCCAACTGGTCCGATGGTTGGTAAACAAAGGAAAATCTTTTGAACGGTTGGTTGCTCACCCAAGAGTTGTACCATATTTCGAACATATGTTGGGGGAAGACTACATTCTTAGTACACTAACCTCCAATATTATTAGGCCGGGAGCAAAAGATAGCAATTACCACATAGACCATACATTAAACCAGATGCCAGAACCGTTACCAAGTTTTCCGGTTTTTGTAAATTCTTTGTGGTTACTGGACGATTTCAGTGCAGAAAACGGTGGCACCCGATTTGTTCCCGAAAGTCACCTTCGTCTTAAAAAACCATCACCTGACTTGTCCACTGATCCAGATGAAATCCGACTTCATGCACCTAAGGGGTCCGTTTTTCTGTTCAATGGTGCAATTTGGCATGCGGCTGGTGCTAATGTAACCGAAAGGGAGCGTATTGCCTTAATATGTTTTTGTGGTCGATCTTTTATGAAACCTCAGTTTGACTTTGTCAACCATTTGAAAGAAGAGGTCTATCAACGCTCTACACCCGAGATGCTCCGTATCTATGGATTTGAATCACAACCTAGAAAACCAGACGAGTACTATCAATGAAGAGAATTGATCCTCAATCACAATCAACGGATCAGAGCATACTAAATCAGTTTAGTGTAGTACTTATGAAGATATCAACAATTTGTGGACTAATCGACCAAGGCCAACTTTAACAAATAATTAATTTATACTCATGCCTAATATTCTGTTAATTTTGACGGACCAACAGAGTGCAACAATGATGAGTTGCGCTGGTAATCGGCATTTTCAGACACCATCTATGGATAGTATAGCTCAAAGGGGCCATCGATTTGAAAAGGCTTATTGTACATTCCCTGTTTGCTTGGCTTCTCGGTTTAGCTTAATGACAGGCCGGATGCCTAGTGAAATTGGTCTCCACCCTCCCATCAGTATAAGTCCACCAATTTCGTCAAAAGTCATCAGGAATACAATTGGGAATTTATTTAATCACGCTGGATATGATACCTACTTAGCGGGAAAGCATCACTTTCCGGATGCTAGTGCTGAGGAATGTGGTTTTTCTGTTCTTACAACCGATCAAAGAAACGAGTGTGCTAGCGTCTGTGCAAAATTTCTGACTCAAAGAAGCGGAAAAAAACCTTTTTTTTTGGTGGCATCGTTTATCAATCCACATGATATTTGCTATATGGCTATCCGCTCAGCTTTACCAAAAATCAATTCCTCGCAAGACGAAGCATATAAATTAGTAGAGAACGGAAAAGTTGAAATTAGTACGTTGGATCGAGCATTAGAAAAACCGCCTGACATTAGTGAAGACTTATTTTGGCATAAGTTATGTCCAGAACTACCAATAAATCATCAGCCATTGAACGATGAACCTTCAATGGTAAAAAAAATATTGAGCCAGCGTCAGTTCCGATCTATCGTAAGAGAAAATTGGACAGAGCGCGATTGGCGTTTACATAGATGGGCTTATGGTCGTCTAACAGAGATGGTGGATCAGCAGATTGGTCGTGTTCTTCGCGCCTTAAGACAGTCTGGTTTAGAGCAAGATACAGTCATCATTTTTACTAGCGATCACGGTGATCATGATGGAGCAAGAAAGATGGAGCATAAAACTTTCCCTTACGAAGAGGCAACACGAATTCCGTTAATTATTTCTTTTTCAGGTGAGACAAAAGAAGGAAGTATCGACAAAACAAATCTGGTCTCTAATGGGCTAGATTTGTTGCCAACATTATGTGATTATGCTGACATTGATGTGCCAAATGAACTGAATGGTAAGAGCCTTCGTCCTTTAACATTGGCCCAAAATGATTCCAAATGGAGACGGAATATATTGATTGAAAGTACTAACAGCCGAACGATTCAAGATAGCCGTCACAAGTATATTTTGTATAATCAGGGAAGTAATCGTGAACAATTTTTCGATCTTCGGACTGATCCAAATGAAATGGTAAACCTGATCAATGAGCCAGAGTATATAGGTCCTGTTGAAGCATTGAGATCTAAGCTTGTTAAATCAATGTAGGTGTAAATTTGATGTCATTTCATTAGTTTTCCTAACTCTTTCAGTTGATGACCCACTACAGTTTTGATAAGAAAACGATTTCGGTTCGAAACTATCTCTATTCATAATATTGAAGAGTTTTCTATTATCGCTTGGGTTAGGGCTCCGAGTCGTGGGATGATCGCCTCCTAGGCATGTACTAGCGACCTATGATGGGAAAAACAAGCGGATTTATGTGGATGGAAAGCTTGATGCAGAAACAGCTGTAGCACATAAAGTTATGGGGAAATCTATCACCCGATATGGGTTCATATGAATAGGGTCAGAAGCTGGTGCTTTCGATGGTCCGACTGGTCCAAATTGGGCTTTCAAAGGTTTTATGGGTGAGCTTCTTCTGTACCACAGAGCCTTATTAACTGATAAAGAAGCTAAATACCTTTCTACAGGGCCAGAAAATCTATTTATTGTTGATTTCAGAATCAATATAGCAACAAATTGGGGCAACCTTACGGTTAATCAATGATCATTCTAAAACCTTAGTCTTTGAAGCTAAGGCTATCAGGTTTTCTTGGTAAAGAAATCAAATTTATTAATGAATACAATACAAGCTATAACTCAGATTCTAAAAGCTGAAGGCGTGAATTTCGTCGCTTGTTTTCCCTCGAATCCTCTAATCGAAGAATTAGCTAAAGCGGATATTCGTCCTGTTATGTTTCGTCAAGAGCGCGGTGCATTAATGGCTGCAGATGGATTTAGCAGAATTAGCAACCGAAAGAGTTTTGGCATAGCTATAACTCAAAGTGGTCCAGGAGCAGAAAATTCGATGGGCGGTATCGCCCAAGCCTTTAGTGATAATGTACCTATTCTTTATTTGCCCGCAGGACCTCGATTGAGTGAATATGCTGTCCGCCCTAATTTTTCTGCTGTGAAAACTTTTGAAACTGTTACTACCCACGCTGAAGTTATTACGAATGCTGATCAAACAGTCAATGTTATGAGAAGGGCATTTCATCATCTTAGGAATGGTCGGCCTGGTCCAGTTATTGTCGAAGTTCCTGCTGATGTTGGTAGTCAACAATTATCCTATAAAAATATTAATTATATCCCACCCGAGCGATACGCGCAGTGTCCAGATTCAACTGATATCAAACAAGCGATCGATTTATTATCGAATGCAGAGAGACCCGTTATTTGGGCTGGAATGGGCGTATTATTGGCTGGTGCAAGTCAGGTACTGAAGAGTTTCGCTGAAGCAACAGGTATACCTGTTTTTTGTACTATGGGTGGAAAATCGGCTTTTGACGAACGGCATCCTCAATCGCTTGGATCTGGTAGTGGGGCTACTACTTTACCAGGATATCGTTGGATTCAGGAATCAGATGTTCTGTTGGCTTTAGGCTCCAGCCTGACCTGTACACCTTACGGACAAACAATTCCTGATAATAAAGATATTATTCATAACACTGAAAGTCTGGAAGACATTAATAAGGATTACTCAGTCAAAATTGGCCTACCTGGTGATGCTAAATTGACTTTAGAATCTCTTTTGGATGAATTTCAATCTAGATCGGTCCAACCCATAGACGTAACCAAGGAAATTAGCCACTTGAAATACGAATGGATGAACCAATGGAAACCGTTATTGACCTCTAATGAGGTGCCATTGAATACCTATAGAGTCATTTATGAAATCATACAAAATCTGAATTTAGAAAACAGTATCATTACTCATGACGCTGGAGCACCTAGAGATTGTATCGTTCCCTTCTACCCTGCTACCATTCCTCATAGTTACATCGGTTGGGGTAAGACAACTCATCTTGGCTTTAGTATTCCACTGATGATTGGAGCCAAGTTGGCTCAACCCAGTAAGTTTTGCCTAAACCTAATGGGGGATGCAGCTTTTGGTATGTCTGGATTAGATTTAGAAACTGCTGTTCGTTGCCAAATACCGATTACGACCGTTGTTCTGAATAATAGTGGAATGGCGACGTATCCCATTGGGACGTCCTTGCACATGCCTGTCGCCTACCAACGTTTTGGTGCGACAAAAATGAAAGGCGATTATGCCCAAATGGCTGAAGGGATGGGTGCTACAGGTTTAGTAGTTAAACAGCCCTATGAAATGGCGGATGCCTTGCAAGAAGCGCAGAAGCTAAATTTTAACGGAAAAACTGTTTTAATTGATGTTCATTCTAATATGGAGACCCAGCGCTCTCGCCTGTAGCATGAAAATCATTGATAAATCCAAATATCAAATATGATGTCAGATTCTTCGTCTTTAGATCATAGATCAACATTCGATCACGATGGCTACTTAGTTGTAGAAAATCTACTTAATTGGCAGAACGATATCTTACCACTTGTATTTGAATATGAGAAACTCATCGATGCACTCGCTGAAATTTTTCTGATTGAGGCAGAAGTGGTTGATAAAAACCAGTTAAACTCTTTATTAGATAACTATCCTAAATTAGATTTTCCTGACCGTTTTGCTACTTTGATAGGTGCTAGTGGTGGAAGAGCCTTGCACCACTTAGATCCTGTACTGAACATTTATTCACTTGACTATCGATACCGAAGGGATCTGCCTTCTGCGCAGATCCCTTCACTATTTGATTTTGTTCGGCACACCAAGCTGTTAGACGTAATTGAAGAACTTATCGGCAGCGAAGTTTATGCCTCGCCTATTTATCATCTCAATATCAAGTTATCTAACCAGCATTTGATGAAAGCAGAAAGCACAGCAAAAATTACTCATCAGAGATCTCCTGCCGAAGATGCTTTTTATAATTTTCAAGTAGGGCAAACTCGTTGGCACATGGATGCAGTCGCTGGTTTAAGTGATTCGTTAGACAGTAGGATTGTAAATGCTTGGATACCGATCACTCAAGCTAATCAAGAAAATGGTTGTTTGATGGTAATTCCAGAATCACACCAATTAGGTTTAATCAAAGAAATTCCACCAAGTATAATTGATAAGTCAATTACATTAGAGGTTAAACCTGGTGATGTAGTATTTTTAGATAATAAGATACTTCATGCTTCAGCCCCGAATAACAGTCAAGACGAATATCGTTGGGCTTTTAATTTTCGATATTTACCACCGAAACAATCATGTGGTCGTCCTTTTCTTCCCGGTTTTATTGCACGTAGCCGTCAATCACCTGAAACTGAACTTTGTAATTCTTACTTGTGGTCATCTATGTGGGATCGAGCACTAGCCTATGTGACCAATAATGGTCTACCTTATACTTACGCAGATCTGGGAGAAATCACTTACCATCAAGCAAAAACTTTCACAGAAGACTGGCGGAGATTAACACCCAATCATAACAGTTGGCTAAATTTGCATTAAATAAAAATCAGTTAAGGTGAAGATTAAACATGTATGAAAAAATCGGAATTGTCACCAATATTTGGGCTCAAAGAATGGATCAAGGAGACTCATTTATTGATTTAGTACAACAATTTGGCCAGAATGGTTTTACTCAATTTGAAGTTCGGGACGGTGATTATTTACGTCAATCAATATTTGGTGACTTGTTGGAAAAATTGAAAGATGTTATGAAAAATTATAACACGGAAGAGTGGGAAGAAATCTGCAGAAGCATTTGGCAATTAACCGAAAAAAAAGAATTTGTCGTCGAACACCAATTACTATTCCAACAATTTGGAGATTTCGCCGCAAAAATCTTCCCTTTTCGGTTGAGTTATGCGATCTCTCACCCTTGGCGATCTCAACCAGAAGATTTATCGGCTGATAATAATTTTATTGAACAGGCAAAACGGTTATCTTACCTATTTTGTCCACAATCACCTAGGTTACGGC
>JACLAC010023603.1_pt1 | contig 12347 bp, 13 predicted proteins | sample 8027881 | NCBI WGS metagenome assembly JACLAC01 (sample SAMN15725517, study PRJNA655200) | protist metagenome | isolation source: fluorescence activated cell sorting (FACS) single amplified genomes of... | place: Spain: Blaines Bay Microbial Observatory, Mediterranean Sea | collected 2016-01-19 | reverse complement strand
CGACTGACTATATATATATATATTGGTATCTTTACCCCACCAATATACCAATAGATACAACAACAACAACAACGACAACAACCAATCTTACACAGTATTAAACGATGAAACTATTCACATTTGCATCGAAATTAACATTAAAACACCATGTAGGTGTCATGGTTCCGGGAAAACATGATGAAGTATGTGATTTAACAGAAGCACTTTCAACTACAATGTCTTTAAAGGATTTAATTGGCATGGAAAATATGAAAGATATTGTACAAGAAGGTATATCTTCTGGAAAAGGGCGTAAATTATTAGCATCATTAGATATTGTTGCACCAATTGGTGACCCAGATAAAATTTTATGTGTTGGTATGAATTATCGTGAGCATTGTATTGAACAAGATGTACCAATTCCTGAAGAACCAACAATGTTTTCCAAATTTAATAACACTATTACAAAATATAATGGTGATGTTATATTTGACTCAAAACTCACACAAGAAATGGATTGGGAGGTAGAAATGGTTATAGTTATTGGAAAAGAAGGTAAAAATATTAAAAGAGAAAATGCAATGGATTATGTTGCTGGGTATAGTGTATCTCACGATGTATCTGCAAGGGATTGGCAAATGAAAAAAAATGGTGGACAATGGCTTCTTGGTAAATCAATGGATACGTTCTTCCCATATGGTCCATATATAACAACATCGGATGAAATGGATGATCCACATAATCTTGGTATTCGATGTTACGTCAATGGTGAAATTGTACAAGATAGCAATACAAATGAATTAGTATTTAAAACAGCGGAATTGCTTGAATTTATTTCAAAATTTGTTACATTGTTACCAGGTGATTTAATATCAACTGGGACTCCATCTGGTGTTGGATGTTTTAGGGATCCACCGATTTTTTTAAAACATGGGGATCTTGTTCGATGTGAAATTGATCATTTAGGTGTTGTTGAAAATAAAATGGTTGATTTGAGCCATAAAAGAAGTTCCATGTAAAAAGGAAGTTTGAATTTTTAAAATTTTGGTGTTGTTGTGGTGCGAAAAACATAAAAACAGAAAAAGAGGTTCTCGTAGGAAATAAAGAAAATATTTCCCCCTCGTATTTGTATTAAAATAATTTTTATTATAAACAGTACCCGCATGGCCCCCATCTTTCCTTTTGTTCTCGTCTCATGTTTTTTTTATATATTATATTTTATGTTTTTTACAAATGGCATCGTAATAATCCATTACTTTCCGAACATATGCTCTTTTATCAACATATTTTCCTGGATGAAAACTCCGTTTAAAACCTGTAATTACAATATCACGTAATTGTTTTGGTGTCAAATCGAATTCTTCAATAGCTAATTTTAACTCCTTTAATGTAGTTGTATTGCTTACTAAACGGTTATCTGTATTGATCGTAACAGACATACGATGATCCACCATTTTTCGGAATGCATGTGATTTGATTCCATTTTCAACTAGTTCTGGCATTGTTTGTAAATTACTAGTCAAGCAAACTTCCAATGTTATGCGTTTTTCAGATACATATTGCACAAGCTGTGAAACATACTTATCAGCATTTTTTACATTATTTTTACCAACAACCTTATCTTTAGAAAATATATGATAACCATGTCCAATTCTTTCTGCGTGTAAATATTTAACAGCTTGTGCAATGGATTCTGGTCCATACGCTTCACCGGCATGAACAGTTTTATTTAAATAGTTATGATGTGCAACATCATATGCCTTTTTATGTACTGTTGCCTCATGTCCAAATTCAGCACCTGCAATATCCAAAGCAACAATTGGTAATCCATCCTCATCACGAGCTTGTAATGCAGCTCGTACTAATGCTAATGATGCAATACTTGCTAAACCTTCAGAATTTTCATATGGATGCATCTTTTTCAACGATGTGAAATATCGACTGAAATACGGCTCAAACATTCGCATAGCACAGACAATAATGCCATACTCATACATAGGTTCATTTTCATCTGCTAACTTTTGATTGTATTCCTCCTTTGCTCTTTGCAAACCATTATTAACAGCAATAATCACATCACGAATATCAAAGTCACTATCATCAATCCTTTGCCCAGAATTAGCATGTAATTGTGGTGCAAATCGCACTTCAAAATAACGCACGCCTTCGCCAAAATTATCACATGCAAATTCATAAGCGATCCTTTCAACATTTTTTGCATTCTGCATGACAGCACCTGTATACATAAAACCTTTTAAATATTCCTCTAAATTATTATATCGGTCTTTAAATACTAGTTCACGTAATGATTTTTCGTCATATGCTGGTAATTTAATATTATCACTTTTCGCAATATCTATAATACTAGATATCCTCAGCGAGCCATCTAAATGTACATGCAAATCAGTTTTCGGCAACTCTTTTAAAAATTCCTCTGTTACGGTACCAATAGGCAATTGTGTTGTTGGTGTATTTGAATCTCTTGGCGTACCGACATCAATAGAATAGTTATTCCGAGGTGGAGTTGAACTTAAATTTAGTGTAGCTATCGAAGTCATTATGTTGTATATATTATTTATACGTCAGCAGTGTTATATTAAATGATATAATATATAAAATATGTTTTCTTTAATGTATATAATAAGAAAGATGTAAAGTCCGAACAATCTGTTTTTATATTATACAACACACTTTTCTAAAATATACAAGGAGATATATCAATCACAAATATATTATTTTATATATCACTTTAGTTTTGTGTTGTTTGTTGCTTGTTGTCGTAAATTGATCAAATGGTTCCATTTGCCCCCCATTTCTTCAACCTCCAATGCTATGACGGTGCTAATAGTAATCTATTTTGCACCAACATTTGTGTAATAATTTCTGTTATTATTATTTTTATTGCTATTGATTGTATTTATATTTAAAACCTTGTTTATTTTGTTTTAAATTATTGTTAGAGCTATTGTTGTTATTGTCGTTGTTTGGCATATTGGTACGAGTATTATGAATGGAGGAGGAGGAGGAGGAATTTTTTGGCGAAATGTTGTCCAGACCAAACAATCGTTTTGATGCATTGTCACGAGTTTCAACCGATAATTCACGTTTGTATTTATATTTAAATGCCATATTCATATGACGTTGTTTTAACAATTCCTTTTTCAATATGCATGGGGAAGAACTCCGATTGCATGGGCAAAATTAAAAGCAAATGAAAAATTTATAAATATATTATTAGAACATAAACAACGTAGAGAGAATATGATAAAAATAACTACAGAAAGTACTTCGAAATGGCAAGTTACAAGTTTAAAACATATCAAAGGATTTTTATTGAAAGATCCTAATGTGTTATGGAGACGTGGAGGAAGTTACAAAGAGTTTCCATTATTTTATGCTGTTGTATATAAGGCTAAAAATGAAGTTTTAGAATATATTTGTGAACATACGGGAATCAATAGAGTACGAGATTGGAGAGATGATAATGATCAAACAATTATTCACATTGCTGCTGGATTGAAATATAAGGATAATGATAATTGTGCGTTGCCATATTTAATGTCAATTTTTCCAGAAGCATGTTACTTTGAAAATTTAAAAGAACAAATACCTTTGCACATTGCTAGATTGAAAAATGATAATAAGATACCACTTAAATATTTATTATATCCCGAGGAAACTATTTCAAATTATGAAAAAAATAAATTTAATGTAATAGAACAGAAACATTTAGAATTTGGAGGAAATGTCGTTAAAAAAATTTGGGGTAATACAATCGAAACGAAGGTAATTCAACAACAGGTACTGATTGGAGATAATATAGTAAAAGAAAAGGGTGATGTTGTTAATAATAATAATTTCAATAATAATAATGAAACCATTTTGAAAAATATAAAATGGTACGATACTACAATTGATCATGTGAAACAATTTACAACAAATGATCCTGATTTTTTATTATCAGAAAAATCAAAAGTCTATGGAAATCGTACATTATTTAATGCCGTTCGATTTGGTGTAAAACAAGAAACGTTGCAATGGATGGTTGAAGCGATTGGTATAGAAACTGTACAAACATGGAGATCATATGGCAATGAAAGTTGGACATTGTTACATATCGTTGCATATGAAGGTTTCCCACATTTAATACCATATTTACTTTCAATTCATATTGATGCTGTTGAAATTAAAGATCATTTTGGACGGACTCCATTAATATGTGCAAAACGAAAGGGTAATAATGAATGTGTACGTTTATTAGAAGATCCAGAGCAAACGGTGGAGACATATCGACAAACGTTGTTTGTATATAGAGATATTAATGATCATAAACAATATGGTGGTAAAAAACGTCCAGCATCAGTGTAAATCTTAAATTGTCTGAGTCCCATACTAACTAAATTAATAGCCTGTCTATATATATCAAATATTTTTATTATAATAACCTTGTTGTGCGTGTTTAATAATAATAAAATCAAAAATATGTAGACTCTCTCTCTCTTAACCACTACGCTAATCCTGTTTCTCAGCCCAATCATCCCCAGCACCTTTTGAATTCGTTTGTTCCATGTATTTCCTCCAAGACACAGTATTGCCTTGCAATAGAATACCATCTTCAGGATTTAATTTACAAATATACGTATCGCAACTAATATTGTCTCCATTTTCATCAATACAATTTAGATTTTGACGTACATAAAAATTATCACTATCCTTCCCATGAGGATCATAGCCTTCTAAATGATCTAATTTTAATTGCAACTCTTTATGTGTTTCTTCATCTTGTGCGTAGATAATTTCGCCAATTACTGTACTATTTGGATCTTTACTATTTACAAACATTCCAGGGTATCCTTCTTTAAAATGGACTAAATAAAAACCTTGAATGGTACCATTGATAATTTTAATTGCATGTTCTTTTGGTTTCAAAAAGATATCATAATTCCTAAAATTTTTCATTAATGTTCCATACACAAAAAATGGTTTCATGATATATGATGTAGATGATGACATGTGGGTGGGTTGATGGTTGTAATAATATTATTAAATATATATGGTCGTTGAATGTAGTATCATCAAATCAATTATATAATGTTTTTAGTTTTCGATTGACTATTTTTCTCGTCTGGTGTTTGGCTTTATATATTATTTATCATTATTTTTATATTTTGCATGAATTCACTGTTGTGTAACTGCCCCCGATGATGATGATGAAGAGTTAACAATAAGTACGGGCGAAAAAACTGGCCCGTAAAAAAGTGTTTTTTTTAGGGAAGTAATTAATACCAGTATAACATTTTATTTATTTAATTTTTGTAAAATCTCTCTCTCTCTCTCTACGATTCACAAATCCATTTCTTCTTCCACTTTCTTTAATGCTTCATCTTTCGATAAAATTTTATCATTCTTCTCTATTTCTTCATCAAGTTTCTCTAATTCTTTTGTAATATTTTTATTTTTAGTAGTTATATCATCATCCTTATCATTGTTATTCTCATTATCGTCATCTTCATCTTCAGTAATGGGTGCCATCATGTTCCCTGCCTGCCTTTGTTGTTGCTGCTGCGAATGTTGTAATGTTGCATTTTTCATTTGATCTGGTACTAACGCCATCGTCGTTCGTTTTCGACGTTTTCCAGATTTATCTTTTTTACCACCTGTAAGATTGCTATTTGGATTTTTACTATTCCAATTTTCCATTTGTTTTGCAAATGATTCTTTTGAATTTGACATTTGAGTTACAATCATTTCATCGTCGCCAATTATATCATAAATTGTTAAACAGTAATATTAATTGTATTAAAAATATCTAATATATGTTTTACTTCATCAATGGATAATTGTAATTTCGCAATTTTTTCTGCACTTTCATAATCTTGTCCTTTTGTATTTGCACTTCCAGCAAATAAATCCATAATGTCTTGCGTCGTTGCTGGTGGATCATCTTCCACTGGTAATACATTCGCTTTTTTTGCAATAATACATCCCATACCTTTTTTTTTTTTCAAAACTATATGTATAATCTTTTTCTATTTATATATATATATATATATATATATCTGTTTAATATTGTTTTTCTACTTGTAGATCTCGCCCATTCCCCGACGGATCATTCCACATATTCTATTGTATAGATGGGACACAATAATATAATCATATATTAATATCGGATTGGATTTGTACATACCACTAGGATTAGCAGGTACATATCATTATTGGTTCAAGTGCAAAATGACGTTTGATCCATAGTTGGCGTGCATATTGTGTACAAGTTTGTTGTGTGTGAGAAAAGCCAAGAAAAATTAATAATACAGCCTGTGTGCCTCGTAATCCAGCTTTGTTATTACCTTATTATTTATTTACTAGTACTATACACCGTTTAAACATGCTTGTCAATTGTTGGATGCTGGTGGATCTTTTGCACAAATTCACTTTTCTGACCACATTTTCTTTTACTTCTTGATATACAAGTCTTTCTCTCCTGCACATGTTTCTTACTAGGATCATCAAAACTACTACTGGTGCCTTCCCATCTCCAATTACTTCCCCCAGCTATTGTTGTGCATTTTAATGCACCCAGCAAAATTCACCAAGCCAAAAGTTCGTTTTCTCTTTCTCTTCATCCATCATTATTCTTGTTTGATCAATTGTATGACTAAACTTCTCATATGATTTTTTATAAACAAACTTATTGTCTTTTTTCACAGATGAAACAATATCGAAAATTTCTTTTCGTTTCTTTTCATCAATTATCCCATCACTTATTACATTGGATGTGATTACCTTTGCAAGTAACATTGCGAATTCTTTCTTCTTTTCCTGCTCCAACCTTGTCTGGTTCTGAGCTTGTTCCACTGCTGTCTCAATTATACTCTTTGTAACAGTATTATTTTTCGTTTTTTTCGATTTTTTAAAAATTTCCAAACAAGAAAAATTGTTTTGTATTTTTGGTTTTTGTTGATTGGAATTTTTTGTTGGTGTTACCAAAACTCTTGTGCCCATGTACTCAAAGTCATACATCTTCGCCAAGTATGCTACATAACCACTTGCATGGATTTTTATGGGTCTGTCATACAATTTGCAAATACACAGAAATGCAACAATTTCATACGAGCAATTAAAAGTTCAAGCAAGAACCATTTTGCACGATTGTGCAATTCAGATGTTAGATGTACGAAATATATATCCATCAATATCGTGTGTGTATGTATGTAGCTTAAGCAGTGAATATAATAAAAAGATATGTTTTTAAAAACAGACAGATTTCATGGTGAAGTGACTATAACAGAAACTATTGAACCATCAAAGCTAAATTGTTTAAACGAAGTATTATATGCATTTGAACAATCCAATCATGCGTATGCAACTTTCAATTTGCCAAACTTATCTGTTCGTTTAATGCATATGAATGCACCCAAGATTTACTCCAATGGTAATGTTGATTTCAATGTCCGGAAGTGTGTTACAAATTTCGCCTGTTCCATAAAATTATGTTGAATGTTTTGGCCACACCGTGAAGGGGCAATGTTATTTTCATGTTCCTTATTAGGGTAATAGCATTGAATATATATTCCCTGCTGTGTTTGGCACTGATCAACCAGGCAAAAAATAATAGATTGCTGCCGCCTTTGCGATGCACCTTTTTGACAACAAGTTGCACAACACAAAGATATTATAATATCAACAACAAAAAAGCACCACAAGATCGATCAATTGACTATTTTGTACGTCTCAGAGATATGTATGTGTAAAGGTGTCATAACTATATATATATATATATATCCTTCCATATAACAACAACAACAACAAGCAAACAATTCAATTTTTATCATGGCATCAATAGCATCCTCTTCATTACCACCAAAAACTCTAAATGATAATGAAAATAACAGCAATAAAGAGATAGCTTCAGAAGATATTGAGATAAAACCACCATACTATGACGAGGCGCAGAAAAAGGTTGTTATTAAACCCGATTCAGATGAAGAAAAGCAAGCGGTAGAAGAAATGCGTAAGGTGCCAGGTTATTCAGAAAGCTTAATTCCACAAGAAACTATTGTACGTTTTTTAAGAGCACGTGATCATGATATGAAGAAAACAAAAGCAATGTTAGATAATCATTTAAAATTTAGAACAAAGTGGATACCAAAAGGTTTAGAATCGTGTGCACCGAAAGAGATCATGTCCGCATTGCAAAGTGGCTGTTGGGCTGCTGGCGGTGTGACAAAAACAGGATCGCCAATTTTATATGTGGATACAAACTTATGGAATCCAGCCGATTATACAGTAGAAATCTATGTGAAATATTTATGTTTTTTTTTCGAACGTTTACATTTATTATTTCCAAATGATGATGTTCATCAAATTACCATTATATTAGATATGTCTGGATGGCTCTTTTCTGATGTATTTTATTTAAATTATATACGTCATTTAGTGGATATCAATCAAAATCAATACCCAGAACGATTGAAATATTGCAATTTAGTTAATGTTCCTTGGTTTTTTAAAACTGCGTGGGCAATTATTAAGCCTTGGATAGATCAAAAAACAGTTGCAAAAATAGAATTAACGAGTGATACAAATTCGGAGAAATTATTATCATTAATTGATGCAGATGTTTTATCAAGTAAATATGGTGGGAATCGTGATATCAGTAATGTTCCTAAACCTGGTATTCCTGGTATACCAAATTATGTCGATCGTAGTAGTCGACTTGGTAATTTAGAGGAAGTAGAAGTTGGTGAAACAAAAGATGGGAAGAATAGTAAAAAAAAATCAGCAAGTGATGATAATAATAATAATAACAATGATTCAAATAATAATAATAATAATAATAATAATAACAAGAAAAAAAAGAAAAAAAAGAAAAAGAAAAAAAAGAATTAATTTTTCTTTTTAACACATTCTTTATATATATATCATATATATATTGGATGATCAAAATGATTCCATGCATTCCCTATCAAAGGAAGAAAAAGGTAACGAAGTATTGTATCATATAGAAAGAAAGAAATTCTGGAAAGGGGGATATGTGTCCTCTTTCTTTTACATTTTTTACGTGTGTTTATGTGTCTGTTTGTTTTATGTTTTTTTATTAATAATTATTTTTTTAAAAATATTACTATAGACATACCATGGGTACCGTCATCATTCTTCTAAGAACACAGAAGAAAAACATAGATTTCTTTATTGAAAATATATATATCATAGACAACAACCAGAGGTAGAAAATAAACAAATAGAGATCATACATATATATATATATAGATATTTAAAGAAATGAGTTATATTAAAAAATCGTTGGATATTGTAGTATTTGGTGGTGGTGGATTTATTGGTAGTGCAATATTACGAGAGGCGGCGAAAAGAAGCTTATCGATCATACCAGTTGGTAGAAATGTATCAACGACTAATTTAAAATGTAATAAAGTTCATGTTGGTAATGCACTTGACCCATCAACATATGACGATTTATTGGAAACAACGAAATGCGTTGTAGTTACCATTGGTTCCCCACCATTGCCATGGCCATTGAATCCACTATCAAAAAAAGAAATTATCAAATTTAATGGTGATTGCTGTCGTATACCAATCGAAAGAGCAGCTGAAAAAGGTGTTGAAAATATTATATTAATTAATGCTTCAATGCCAAAAATGATGAGTTATTTACTACCAGGATATTATGAAGGTAAAATGATGGGTCGTAAAACGTGTGAAGAAATTAGCAAAAAATTTCCAAATATCAATGTGTCCGTATTGAAACCTGGTGTTGTACATAGTAGCCAACGTTTTGATCGTGCCCCAAGTTTACTTTTTGGTCCTATAAGTACATTATTAAAATCATCCGTTGGACAAGCATTAGCAAATTTTTTAAACACTATATTACCCTTTGTATTTAAAGGTTTAGTAGTACCACCAATTGAAGTGAATGATTTAGCAATAGACGTAGTAGATATTTACATGAATGGCAATAATAATGAAACTGATAATAATGATAAAAAAGTCGAATAGAAATATATTATATATAAATAGACAGCGTGAGTGATATTTAAAAATTGTGTACATTATGATGCAAAAAAGGATTTTGCCGTGTGTGTGTGTGTGTGTACACTCCCTAAAAATAAAAAAATATCTTTTTCTAAAAATGTCTTAGTAAAGCTTTTTTATTTGATTGATATTACTGGGTAGAGTATTGTGCTACGAAGTATTATTTAAAACTACTCATAATTATTACCCCGGAGATTTGTATGATGTATTAAAAAAAAATTTTGTTTTTTATAAAATTTTACACACTACACACACACTATTTTTTACAATTTTACTGATTTTCGCGTTGTCATCAAAGTATGTCTAGGAACATCGGTTGTCCACTTCTTTTTCTTCGTTCGTTGTCTAGGCATTTTAATTTTATGTTTATGTGTTTTTGCTTTACGATACGATGGTGATGATTTTGAATTTACAAATGATCGTTTTTCCGGTTCAACTACATTGCGTTGATCTATTCGCATGTTTGTATCTGTCATCCAATCAGGTGCATCCCCACTAACACTTGAATCATCATATTTCCATAATTGATTTTTATCTGTTGAAAATTTCTTATTTACAAATTGCAATTCATTATTTGAACGTTGAAATACGCATGTTGGATCTGTGCGTCTACTTAATGCTACCATAAATTCAGGTGCATCTCCTGACATTGTACTATCATCAATGAAATTGCCATCGTTTAATTTTATTTTCCCTTGCATTCCAGTACCAGTATTACCAATTGTCCTCTCCCTTGTACTTTGATAACTTGCATGTTGGTCAAATCTTTTTGGCTTTCTCACCGTTGTACGATTGTACCAATTTTTATTTGAATTTTCTGGCGGTTCTAAAACATCATGTTCACCTAATATACGTTTACTTTGATCTCTTAAAAATGACGGCATATCATTGGATGTTGATGAATCTGTAATTTGTTGCCCACCCATGGCGCTTAAACCAGCTGCACTGCGATCAAATCCAATAGTACTTCTAATACTATGATCTTTATCTCCCCCTGTATTGAAGTTTTTACTAACTGAGAAAAATTGTGCTTTTCCCCGATGTAAAACTGTTGGTTCTAATATAGCCTCTGGATCGTACTTTTCTAAAACATCTGTCATCCAACCTGGACCGTCTGCGGATATGGACCAATCTGTTACTTTACCTTTTCCCTCCTTGTAAAATGATGTCTCGAATCCAGCTTTTTCATCTCCAAGTTTTCTTAAAATCGCTTTTTTATCTTTCTGTTGCTGATGCATCCATTGTGGTGCATCGCCTGAAATTGCCCAATCACATACTGTGCCTGAATATCCATCACGCGTAAATTCAACTTGCATTAAACAGTCTTCTTTCTCACCAAATCCAACTTCTCGCACTGGTCCTTTTTCCAACGGCTTCGTCGATCCATTTTGTACCCTGTTTTTCATCAATACACTTCGATTAAATTGTGTTTTACGTGGAACAGGTAATGGTGATGGATCCGTATAGTACATGGTATTTAATAAATGTTGTCCAACATTTGCTTGAACTTGACGCTTTAATCCAGTATTAACTAATGGTTGTTTTGGTGGTGGTAATTCAGGGTTGGCATCTGGTGTACGTCTTACACTTCGTGGTAAATTTGGGTTCGTTCCAAATACATCAGGTTTTGGTCCACTTTTGTTTTGTGCATAGGTTTGAACACCCCATGTTGATTGAAATTGACGTTGATTTCTTTGCTGTTTATTTGGTGATGTTTTTGCATTATCGTTGCTTCTCGTTGGGCGCATTGGTGCTAACTTTTCTTTTTGATCATTTTTAATATATACATCTTGACGCATCAATGTACCAACTCTTGAACTACCAAGCCATTGCGATTGTGTACCACCACGTAACGACATTGGTCTGGCACCACGTGCACCATTAGGTGCATTAAATGCTTGTGGTGCACCACCCATGACTTTAAACGATCGATTTCCTAAAAAACGTTTTTTTGGCATTGTTTGTTTTTTGTTATAATTATTGTTTTCGTTATAATTTATTGTGTATACTTATGCCTATGCCTATTGGGCTTTTTGATAGATCATAGTATCATGTATCAAATTGGAAGGCCTATGCCTATACTTATGCCTATTGGGCTTTTTGATAGATCATAGTATCATGTATCAAATTGGAAGGTTGTGATCGGAGGATGAGGAAATGAGAAAAGTGGATAAAGGACACAGTCTATATAGGGGTATTGTAGTTGGTAGTATATAAATATAAAATATTAATCATTATGTCCATATACACATCCCTTTCACTTGTTGATACCCGTTTGATCCATCTTTTTTATATTGTTCTATAGCATTTAATTGTGA
>JACLAC010020063.1_pt1 | contig 12351 bp, 4 predicted proteins | sample 8027881 | NCBI WGS metagenome assembly JACLAC01 (sample SAMN15725517, study PRJNA655200) | protist metagenome | isolation source: fluorescence activated cell sorting (FACS) single amplified genomes of... | place: Spain: Blaines Bay Microbial Observatory, Mediterranean Sea | collected 2016-01-19 | reverse complement strand
TTTGAAGAGGGCAAAATAAAATTTAAACAACAGTTCACGGTTGTCTTTCTTTCCTGGAATAAATTATATCTCTCACTTTCATTTTCAGAAAAGACTAATGAACTTTGTAAACAAGCTTTTCGCCGCCACCGTGGGTGGGATATTAATGTGCAGCGCAGCAGCCGTGCCGCGCGGGCACGGCGGGCCGCTTGATAAAGACGACGTGACCTCAGTGCTAGGGGTAAACATTCATGACTTGTCGCCATCTTCTTCGAATCTTGACCTGATTCAAGAAGCTGGAATTCGTTGGATCCGAATGGACATTGGATGGGACCAGGTAGAAACCACGACAAAGGGACAATACAACTACTCTGCCGTTCGCCCTCTTTTTGACGAGTTGGCGGAACGCAATATAGGATGGATTGCCATTCTGGGCGACAATAACAAACTCTACAACAACATCAACGATAAACCCCACCTTTTGCGACAAGGTGTGCAGGAAGCTTGGGCAAATTTTGCCGGGGCTATTGCGAAAGAATTTTCACAGACAAACACTGTCCTGTTCGAGATGACAAACGAACCGAACGGAATGGGTGGATACCAGAATTTTCCAGAAATTTACTCGAATGCGGTAGCTTTAGCGTCAAATGCCATTCATCGCGCCAAAGGTGTTGTTGCGGGGCCAGCGGTTGCAAATCTAGATTACAGTTGGCTGACTAAAATCTTCGAAAACGGTGTGCTGACGCACATAGATTATTTGACACTGCACCCGTATCGATCGACTACACCAGAGAGCGTGGCGAAGGACTACGACAAAGTAAAAGAACTGGTGTCCGTCTACAACCACCCCGACCACGCTCTCCAAATTACGCAAGGAGAATGCGGGTATGGTGTTAATAGCAGCGCAGACCCAGGAATCGATTTGGCGATTCAAGCCAAATTTGCTGTACGCATGTATTTAACCGCAATATCCAAGCAAATATTTCCCGCCATATGGTACGATTGGAGAAGCAGTCCTGTGAAAGACTTGAAAGCCGAACACATGGGGCTCGTTGACAGTAATTTAAAGCCCTTGCCGGGATGGCATGCCGTCAAAGCGATGAACGACCTGTTACTCGGCTTTTCCTTCGTCAGCAATCAGGAAGTTATGATAAGTGTACCGTCCCTTCCAGACCTCCAAGATGGTGCAATATCGTTGATGAATTCTACGCATGTTATGGTCGTTGTTTGGGGGGAAATCCCATACAAACACAACGTACAGTTGAAATTTGCAGTTGGGTGCTGGAAAGCCTACGATTGGATGGGGGTTGAATACAGCGAAGAAATCTGCGCCACGGGCGGCAAAAATCATTTGAATGTCATTGTCCAGGACGCGCCAGTATATTTGGTGCAAGGGAAATCGGCAGAGGCAGCGTAAACACAGATCCCGTTCTTGAAAGTCGATTTTTGCGGTGCATACTTTATTCAGAACAGAATAAATAAACCGAAAAAAAGAGAACAAATTATTAGTCTCTCTATGTGTGTATATTATAGCTATATTAAGGGATATAATAAAATTAGTTCAATTTTATTATATTAATTATAAAAAGTAGTACTGTGTATATATATTAGCTCTCCTCTAATAATATATATAAAAGCATATTTATTATTTGAATATACAATGTAAAATCTCGACATATTTTCTTTATCCACATCTCCAAAAACTTTGATATGAACAAGAAAGTTTACAAAATCCGAGACACGTCCTTGCGTGTCTGTTCTTTTTCGTGTTTTTTTGCATCGGATTTGAACAGTTATATATTTTGTGGGAGAGGCCAACGGGTGGTGGTTATGGACTCGTTGCCTGTGCAAGAGGGCCCCGATGGTCCGGTCTACATGAACCCATTACACATTTCCACGGAAGCCAGAGGCAACATGCAAAAGCAGAGCAGAATGCTTCGCACTCTTAACTCTGCCGGAGAAGCCCAATTGAAGCGTTGCACCATTTTCACAGTGGGTATGTACGTCTTGTTTTCTACTTTTGTTTCGTTGTTTGGACTTGGGTTCGTTTACTTTATTGATACGGCAAAGGCAGAAGTTTTTCAAGTAGGGCTGGTATCGATTACGATTTGTGGCATCCTGTGCAGCAGTCGCGCGTTAAAGATGTATGAAGAAGAAAATGGGATTTCTAAAAGTCGCCTGGTTTTGATCCCGAGTCTGGTGCTGTTCTTTGTCGTTATCGTTCTGGGAATGATACACGCATACACAAACGCTCCCGAAAGCGACAGCACGACGTCATCAAGCAGTAAGGTTTTGGAAACAAGGTCATGCGTCGTACTCTGGGACTTGGAGCCATTTGGAAATAAAGGGGTGTGTATCAACCTCGAAAAAAGTTCCCTTTATGAAAAATTTGATACAGTGTCCACGGAGATGTTCAACCGGACATTCAGAATCAAGGAATTAGTCGTGCTTGGGAAAATGACCCAGAATTTATTGAGTTACTTGGAAGTGTACATGCAGGAAACGACTTCCGAGGAGTGCAGAAATTTTATATACGATATGATGTGCTTTGTCGTTTTTCCAAAGTGCGACTCAGGCTGTCAAGAGACCAGGCTTTGTGAAGATGTAGTGTGCAAAGAGTACAAAGATGCGTGCCGAACCATCGAAGACAAAGACATGTTGTACTCGATCAAAGACGTACTTCCTTTAATCCTTGAAGAAAATCACGCCTATCGGAAAATAATGCAAGGTTCTGTAGAATCCTATAATTTTGAGAATTTGGATTCCGACCAAAAATTTAATATATTGGACGTAGTAGTGGAACGGTTTCTAGCGCGGCTTAAAAGCTTAACTGAGAGCGAAACGTGCCACGATACAATAGCATACAATTGCTGGAATATCAAGTCGAGAAATTGGGAGTTCAATACGACTGGAAATTGTTCAAGGGCATCAATTGAAAGGGTCGGGAGATATCACAGCCATACAACAAGGGAGGCGAAGCCTTCGTTTTCCATCTGGCGCTACCCTACGGTCCTGGGCTCTTTTACACTTGTAATAATCTCAAACGTAGGAATTTTTTGCCGCTTGCGCAGATATCACACGCGTTCCAAATTAAGACTTTCCACCACGAGTGGTTGGACAATGATTGCTACCAGAGCAACCGACACATATCGACTTTGCGCCTGTTCTGTGTTCTGTTTACTTGTTTCACTGTGCAGCTTTTGGTTTGCTACATTGCAGGAAAGTCTTATAGCACCCGCAAGGCTTTCAAACGATCCTCTTGTTTACGTGTACATATGGTTGGGCGTGTACTACGGCATCGGGATTGCTGCATTTGGCCAAATCGTATATTGTCTTACAAGCATAGTTCGCGGCGTTCGATTTGTCAAACGAAAGAGAAACCAATCGGGGTTGAGAAACAGTCACAATCTTGTCAAGTTTTGTTTCGGGATGTACCAAGGCCTGTTCAGTCTACGAAGTGGGATATTGTTTTACCAGAAGATGTTTGTTTCAGAATCTCTAGAAATATTGCTGCAATACATCGCATTCATCGACATCTGCAAGGATGCAAACCTGTACCATGTTTTTAGTTTTCAGGTGACACTTTTGGTGAACGCACTCTTGATACTGATCTTTCACGTGTTTCGTGATCGTCTGCGTTCTTCTGCAAAGGGAAAAAAAATCGCAATGTACATGCTGGACAGCACCGTGGAGATCATTTACCTGTTCATCAATCTCAACCGTGGAGGAGACATTCCAGACTCAATAGAAACTGAATTTCTTCGAAATGCAGCGATAATTTTCCCATGCGGGATGCTTGTTCTAAAATCTAGAACCATCATCCGTGCTATATTGTTTCGCGTCCCCGAGTTTGAAAGTACGAAACTGGGAAGACAACAAAGGTCAATGCTGTCCCGCATTGAAAAAATAAAGCCGTTGATGAGGCGGTTAGAAAAAGTCGTCTGTTTCGTGTTTTCCATTGCGTGTGTTGCACTCGTGGGAAGTCAGCTCTACGATCTATGGACTGTGTTCTTCGACTGCGAGCGCGAGCTGACAACACAATTGTGGCAAAGTGCAAAACCACGAAAAATGTTTTCTAACGGACTATTTAAAGGAGCTACTTGTGCGTACGCGCGCATCAAAAGCATTGACGCAGTTGGTATGGGCATTTCTGGTATACCGGATGCAATCGGTAAATGCACAAACCTGGAAGAAGTGTATTTAGCAAACAACCAAATTACGACGTTGCCTGTGGGATTAGTCGGCTTGAAAACGGTGAAAAAAGCATCCTTCGTGGGCAACCCAGTATTTAAAACGTTGAACTTGGATAGTGTGCTCGCTCATCATCAAGGATTTTCCACTTTTCCGCCAAAGTTTGTATGCGAACATTTAAATGAACTCGTTGTTCTGAATGCATCGTTCAATAATATTGTGGAAATCAGCAGTTGCATAAAAGAGTTCAAAGAGCTCCGGGTGTTAGAGTTGGGCGGAAACAAAATTGTTAGCAATGGGATTTCTAGGGAGATGTTGAGACTTGATCAATCGTGCAAAGTATATTTAAAGGGCAGTCCTGTCGCCTCCCGACTCGTCTGGAAAAACGAAGGGTTGCAATCAGCCGCCGCAGTGATGGGATTTGTGGAACGGAATTTGAAACATACATTAGTCCACCTGGACCTGAGCAAAAATAAAGGCCTGAAGGATGGAAATAAAATTCTGGAGACAGTATCGTCTTTTAAGCTGCTGAAGTCTTTGAACATTTCGCATTGTGACATTCAGGGCCTATCCCTTCCTCGCCGAAGTTACAGTGTAGACTTTACGTCCATGACATCATTTGAAACTCTCGATTGTAGCAACAATCCTGGTTTTAAATTAGTGGGGGCTAAGATCGCAGAATTCTTTGAATCGAGCAAGGTCCGCTCAATCGATTTGAGCAACACAAAAGTCAACATTATTAGTTGGTTAAACCTTCACATTTTGCCCACAAAAGTTTTGGACCAAGTGAAGCAGTCCGTTTTTTCATTTGTTCTTACGCACTCCAATTTCGGAAACATTGATTTTTCGTACTTTTGCGCTTACAGACAGTTGCACACTTTTGTTCTGGAGAATGTCACTTTGTCGAGTAGTATCGCGGAGCTGCCCGATTGTTTCAAGGATTTCAAGACTTTGACATTGATGGGCGTACGCTCGAATTTTACATTCAAATGGAAACCGTTCCTCTGGAACGTTACTAGCGTCACAATTGATTTGCAACATTGGATCAACAAGGGCTGGGACGACATTGTGCTGCCCCAGTCTCCTTCTACGATAGAGTGGTTCAGCATTTACGGGATAAACAAACAGTCAGAGCTGCCAATATTTCGTGCAAGCGTGTTTCCCAATTTAAAAATATTTCAATGCGAGAAAAGCAGCATGTTTGGAAATTTAAAGTTCTTCAACATCAGTACCGTAAAGCTATTTTCTATTGCATCAACTACTTCCGCCTCGTTTGGTGGCAGCATTCCGAACGCGTTTATGACAAGTGGCAACATGGAGGTGATAAAATTAAATGGTAACAAGGGCATTACCGGAGTTTTACCGGCGGCATCAGACTCTGCCTTGCAGCGCTTGGATTGCCTTTTTCTTCACGGGACGTCGTTAACTGGGAGTGTTCCACTAAACTACATGGAGCGCTTGGGCGGCTTGCTCACTTTGCCGTTGTTTAACGGTACTTTCGGTTTCAATATTTCAAAATTAGTTAAGAACTCCAACGGAATGTGCAGCAAAGGCAGCTCTGCATTTGATACATGTTCGTACAGCAATATGACGTGCAGCGTAACAAACAAAGGAAGTAGCAAGTACATTACATGCTGGCGAAAAGGAAAAGACACGATCGAAAACTGCGGAGAGCGCAACAGCGATGGTCAGTGGGTGGTTTTTGACTCATTAGATTATTGGTTCTAGGTTTAGAAAAAAATTACGAAGAATAGGAGTTTTTGAACAAGGGTAAAATGCGCTCTTGATGTTTTCAAAAAATAGATGGAGTATTTTTTGTCTTCAAACCTTTTTAAGAATGAAACTGATGGCAGATATTGACATCTGAGAGTTGTAGGTAGGAGTGTTAACATCACGTTATTGGTGGTGATCGTAGAGAGATTTAAAAATGCTGCGTGTTATTCTGTCGTATTATTTTTTTTTTAAAGATCATTTGACAGCCATTAATATCTTGTTTTTAAATAAGATCAAATAACAGCCAATTTTCTTGTTTTTTAAATAAGATCATTAACAGTGGGTAAACGCACAAGTACAATCCATAAATTTAATCTCTATTAATCAATATTGTTTTGGTTCTCGTAAATAATTTACTGCCTTGCCGCATTTTTGTTCCTTGGACTGGGATGGTTTATGTCTAGTGCACCCAAATATAACATCTCCCCGAATTACGAGGAAACTTCTTCTACGTATGCAGTTGGAAAAAGTCCGACTTTGGACGTCCTCAAATTCTTCCCCTCTGTCCAATCGGCAGTCAACTCCTTCGCTTCAATAACGTCGCCCTCTTGCAAAGAAATCTCGTCTTTGTCTTTGCCTGCAAAATCATACATTGCTTTCAGCAAAATTGTGACTGTCTTTTTCGGTGGGGGTATGGGAGGGGGCGGGCCCTTGACGCTTGGACGGCGGCGTTCGGTGCCGCTTGCGCGTTGTCCGGCCACGTTTCCAACGACCTCACGCCCAGCATAGACCGGGGCGACCCTTTCGGCGCCGACGCCAGTCATCCCCATGTTTTGCTGGGATATAGATTTACTATCTCCGGTTCCACTGTGAAATGCTCCGAACATCGGCCCAGTCACAAAGGTTTTTGCGTCTGATTCGTTCCCTATTGCCCCGCGACTTCCTTCGTTCCATTTTGATATGGCACTGTTTCTTCCGATATGCCCTTCCCACTTGGAGTGCGAACTCGTCCGAGACTTTAAAGTCGGCGCCACCCCAAGGGCTGGACCTGCGAAGCCTTTCGACTGCGCAAAACCACCAAGCGCAATTATGGAACTTATGACCGCGTTGCGGTCCTTACCCTCGTACAAATCTACCGTGTTGAATAGCTGATACTCTGGGACTCCATACTTTCTCGCGGACTTGATAAATGCGGTCACGTTTTCCATCTGTTTAAACTTCATCGATCCCGTGTAAATTTTCTTTACGGATTTCGGCTGAATAACGTTTATTGCTTTGCACAACAAGACGCCATTCTTTAGACTTGGCATAAAGTCCTCCGGGAACGTCTCGCCGGTAAGCTCCTCAATCCATTGCTGTGCTTGATTTTGTAAGTTCACGTCGAATTTGGCCGCCTCCCGTTCAGCAAGCTCTTTATCTAGCCCGTACAGGGTCGACTCCGTAACAGACTTACGGCTCTTCTTCACAATGTTGGGCACACGCCTGTTCGAAAAAAAAGACGCCATGTTAGGTGGGTGGGTGGTCTGAGGCTTGCGGTTGTTTAATCAATCCTGGCGCAGGTTTGTACGTTGAGTAAAACCAACGTTGTTGTAAAATCAAATTTAACAATATTCGATGGTGTTCAGCTTTCTTCGCCTTATCCCCTTTCCATTTTCCCCGCATTTCTGTTTGCTTTTGCTTTTGTATTAGTTAGTAACAGTCGTGCCGCCAGTATCTAAAAAGAAAGATATTTTTTCGATGTTATATATTACATTAAAATAGTATTGGTAATTGGTAGTCTAGCTTCTGGTGGAAACAAATAAAAAAAGATCGAAAAAAAGAGGAAGAAGGAAGAAGAGTCAATTATTAAAAGATAATAAAAAGAAGATAATAAAAGTATTTAAAGAGAGTATGAGTTGGATAATAGTCTAGTATACATACGTTATGTACTAAATTACATTTAGTCATCTATTAAGACTTATAGACTAGAATATACCAGACGACTATATTCGTTCTTCTAAAAATAAAAGAGAAGAAGAAGGATTGAGTCAGCCAAGCCAGTCTAATCTCAATCCTCCTCTCTCTTTCTCTTTCTTTCTTCTTTCTCTCTCTCCTCCTCCTCTCTCCTCTCGATCTACCCATCATATCAGCTGATTAAAAAATGCCGGTATTTATTACCTTGATCCTTCCTGTGGAAGGCATGAGCCATGATTCGATTAAGCTTCAACTAAACGCAGAAAACAATAAATACCTTGTTCTTAATTTCGCGACAATGTTAGATTAATTAAGAAAAGAAAAAGGAGAACATAAGTGTACATTTTTGTTTGTAGTTCAGTGTGTAACTGACATGTCGAAACGAAGCGGTTGCCTCTTCGCACAAGCCGGGGCGTCTGGGTTTGCCTCCTGGGAAGACTTTGACGACGAAACTGGTGCGGGGGAAGACGTGTCCTTCGAGGGCATAAAAAGCGTCGAGTACAGCAGGATTTACAATATCGATGGCGGTAGTACCCCGGCGCAGGCAGTATTGCAGCAAGCGTTACAAGACGGCCCTTCAAGTGGGTGGAAGCGAGGCTGGTTGAGCTTGGAAAACGGTTTCTTCGAGCCGTCGTTGGGCGAGTCCCTCTCCGCTTTGCGTCGAACGCCAGGGTTTGTGTGGCACCAGAATTGCCTTCGCCTCCCTGCGCTTATCAAGACCGGCACGGTTATGGCACGAATCCAAGAGATCCCAACTTATACGGCATCTGACGACAGACTGCCAGACATCGCTCTGAACGCCGCAGACGTTGCCCTCTGTAGCTTGGCGTGTGCATACAGCTGGTCGTGGCGAACGGCGTTTCCTGACAAAACCTGGAAGATCGAAGAACTTCCTTCTAACATTTTGGAACCTTGGATTGTCGTTTGTCAACGTTTGGGCTACCCTCAGGTGGGCCTCTCGTTCAATGCGCTGTGCGGGGCACGCTGGCGAGTTGAGGATTCCACCGCTTGGTCCTATGCTTCACAGTACTCGCAAACTGTTGAGAACTTATCCGCTTTCCCAGCAATTTTCGACAGCCGCGCAGAGCATGTGTTCTTCGGGGTCATTATCGAAACGATGGCTTGCTTCAACACGGCCCTTCCTGCCCTTGTGGCTGCCCAGGAGGCTGTTGTCCGTGACGACCCGCATGCCGTTGCAGCAGAAATGGTTAAAATCAAGCACATGCTGGACAGTCTTGTGCCTATTTTCCATAAAATTAGCGTTAACGAGGAAAACGAACACTTTTATGTTGATCCGATCGTCTGGGGAAAGACCGTCGCTACTTTGCATTCTCCTATCGATCCCCCGAACAACACCCCAGGCGCATCTGGCCTGTACGTTCCAATGTTTCATGTGCTGGACGAGTGGTTTGGAAGAACAAAGTACACTACCCCGCTCGGCGTGGAGGCCAAGCACCTTCGCTCTTGGTACCCGCCAAACTGGAGAGATTTTATAGAAGCCATTGGGTCGCCCGCATATTCAGTAAGGAATTATGCTTACCGCGTGGAAAAGCGCCGTCGGCAGGAAGGCCAATCTTCGCTGCCACCGTTGCTGTCCCTTTACCGGTCTATGTTGGAATCATACGCCGGAGAACGAGGTTGGCTAGGCACCCATCGCTACAAGGTATTTGGCTTTCTCGAGCTCGTGTTCAAAGCAGGGAGAACTGCAACAAACGGCGGAACAATGGAAGGGACCGAGCGGGGATGGGAAGCCGTGCATACCCAGCTTCAAAATTCACGCAAGGAAAGGTTTCACGGGATGAAATATGCGCCAGAGCTACCGCGAGGCACGGCGGGAGAGTGCCCTTTCCTGGCCAGCGTCAGTGGCGTGGATCCCATATGCCCCGATGAAACTAGGCGAACTGCATTAGTGAGGTTAAGCTGCAAGGGAAGTGGTATGACGTACGAACCTGGCGACCGGCTGCGTCTCATTCCCTTATCGTCATTGTCGGAAGTCGAAGAGGTGATGTCTGCTATGGGACTCGCACCGTCCGCCAAGGTGAAGCTTGATGAAGGCTGGACGAAGACGATTATGCACTATTTATACGCTGGTCACGACATACAAACGTTCCCAGAGCTTGGGCAACCAACTGTTCTGGCCAAAGACATGCTAAGGCGAGCAAGGTTGCGCCCTCTGTTTCGCGACGAAGTGCAGGCATTGCATGATGCGCTTGTTCCGCAGGCGCGAAAAGGCGCAGCAGCGTTGCTGGACCGTGGCCAGTTTCCCGTCCCATGCACCATTTACGGGATGTTGAAGGAGGCAAAGGACACTGTAGGAGATACGGACGAACCAGTTTTAACGCTCACTGACTCCTTTTTGTGCCGATGCTTTCCCCCTACGAGAACTCGGACTTATGCAATTTCAAGCTCAAACGATTCCAAAGGGCTGTTTCCAGATTATGTCGAGATTACTGTTAGCCGCAAGGAGATGGAAACCGTCCATGAGTCCGTAGGGACCATACCGGGGGTGGCCAGCGGATTTTTGAACCCGACCCCATCGACCGAGACACTAGAAGACAAACGCGTTCTTGTGGGCGTTGAGAGGCCTTTGAACTTTGCTCTGCCCGGTCCATCTTGCCCCATTGCCCTGTTTGCAGGTGGGTCCGGCATTGGCCCCTTCAGGGCATTCATCCAGCAACGCGAGAACCAGGCAAGGCAGACTGGGATCCGGTCGGAAAACTGGATTTTCTTTGGGTGCCGAAATGAAAAATCGTTTCTATACCGAGACGATTGGGACGCAGTGCTAAAGCGGGACTTAATTGACCTCCACGTTATTGTAGCGTTTTCCAGGGAGGAAATTCACGTAGAATCTACACCGGCGGGTCTCAAAACAGTGGACGGCCGCTCTGGAAAATACGTCGCGGACGTGATCTCGAACAGCAAAGCCCTCTCTGGGGTTGTCTGCGACCTTTTGCTGCCAATACGCCATGGGGGGAAAGAGGGCTATTTTTATGTCTGTGGCGCCGTTCCATTCTACCAAGGGCTCATAAAAGTGTTTGAAAAAATTACCAAAGAGGAGGGATTGGAATCGAAAGCGTCTTTGTCCGCTGCATTCGCAGAACGTCGATTTAAAATTGAGGTATTTGGATCCTCCAAGCGTTTGCTGAAAGACGGCAAGGTAGTGCTGCTTCCCCAAGTTCGACAAATATGGTACTCTGAACTTGCAGTGCATAATGCAAGCGCAGACAACAACGAGCAATGGTTTGCTGTCAAGGGAGGAGTTTATGATGTTTCTTCGTTCTACGAGACACACCCTGGTGGAAAGAGAATTGTTTCTGACGTCACTGGGCTGGATGGCACGCATGTTTTCCGACTCGTCTCCCATGATGTTAACCCGGAGGTCATGGGACGAATGGCATCTTACGAAATTGGCCGACTACGCGTCGTGGACAAGGCAAAAATGGCAAGCACGTTGTCACGCAACGAGACCACAGCGAAGCTTACCGACTTTTACGATTTGATGATATCGTTCCAAAAGCACTTGGCGTCGATTGTTGAGACAGAGAATTGTTTTGTAAACGATTTGTCATCCATCCGCGCCATGTTTAACAAAGGTTCTACTATAGCCTTGAAAGAAGCGCATCTTCGCCACCATGTGCAGGTTCTTAACACATTTGTGGGACGCTTGTGTAGTGTTGCGCTGCCGCAAATATTTGGTGGGCGTTTTGGAGGCTTGTACGATGCGTGTTCTTCCTCAAAGGCGGTGCTACCGGAAGATATACAACGGCGCTTGGATGCAGTGTGCGAGTCTGCTCAGGAGGAAGTCAAGTGGGCAAAGGAAAGCGGAGCGAGCCCTGGCGTACAAGAAATTGGATCTTTGGTCCTTGCCGTTCAAGATTTCTTCCATTTTAATCATAAGAAAACCATCGAAGGACCCCAAACGGACCACAGCGAATTTTTTGATGCCCTCCACGGGTGCACGATCGACATGGACTTTCTGTACAATTGCCTACTCAGCGTTGGTGCCAGTGGCATGAAATGCATCAAGACAATAAAAAAAATATTTGCATCTGCCCTTTCTTCCATGGAGCAATGGTCAGATGTCGTGGCAGAAAAGCCCTTGGGCATAGAAAAAGTTTTGCATTCCTTGTTTCTTGCATTTGTATCTTCAAAGATGGAATTGAAGATGTTCCTTGAAGAGAGTGGGGCGAAGTGCAAAAAGGCGAAGGAATCGTCAAATGTTCAAGACTCTAACAAAGATGTAAGCGAGGTAGTGTCAGTGTCCTCCTTAGGAACGGCCTGGGCCAACAAGCTGGACAGGTGGCTAAAGCTCCACCCAGACGCCGGAGGTAAGCCTCACAAAAAGCAAAGCAAGGAGCGTCGAGCCACGATTACTGTGGTCGAATAATAAATGTTTGTGAGGAGTGGTTAAAACAAAACAAAAAACAAAAAACTAAAATTCAGTGTAAAACGTAACAAAAACCAAAATATGCGTTGATACATTCACTTTAAAATTTTTGAATTAAAAACAAAAAA
>JACLAC010010936.1_pt1 | contig 12351 bp, 7 predicted proteins | sample 8027881 | NCBI WGS metagenome assembly JACLAC01 (sample SAMN15725517, study PRJNA655200) | protist metagenome | isolation source: fluorescence activated cell sorting (FACS) single amplified genomes of... | place: Spain: Blaines Bay Microbial Observatory, Mediterranean Sea | collected 2016-01-19 | reverse complement strand
TTGGCGTAAAGTGCGGCCGAGCGGGCGGGGCGGAGGGTGAGTACTAAGAGGTAGAGAATGGGATACCATTTGAGCGGATGCAGGTCGATGATGCGCGGGTCGGAGAGAAACTGGCGCAAATAAGGTCGCACCGCCCTGGCTGTCGGGGCTTCCGGAGTACCGAGTTGGGCGACAAGAACGCCGATTTTGCCTGAATCTGTGGACATTGGCCGGTGTTTGATGGAGGCTGTCGGGGAGGTTATCTTAAAAATCCTGTATAAGAGAATATATCAGAGAATGCGGTCTTGCAAGGTCGATCGGCAAACAAAGGAGAGCAGATATGCGCAGTATTTTCGCAGGGATAGAGTATGCGGGTAAGAGCACACTGGCCACGATGCTCGGCGAATACTATAGGCATCGCAAGGTTCCCATCCACGGCGACGATCACTTCACGATCCCGGATTCGACGTTAAGCCCCGAGTCGCGCAAGATTATGGTGGACCTGCCGAACGATATGAAAGAGCGTGCGCAACGGATGCAGATCCACTATCACGTAGATATCATAAAAAAGTACGCTTGTCCGCTGATTGTCGGTTGGCACCTTGAGGAGGCTGTCTACAGCGACGTCTACGGCGACGATCCCGACAGTCCCTACTACTCCAATTATCACTATGGGTTCCAACGCCTGTACGAGTCGTTGGTACTCGAGGCACATTTGCCCGATGTGGTGATGTTCCATGTGACGGCCTCCGATGAGGAGATTGCCAAGCGCATGAAAGACGATCCGCACGAATACCCAATCGTGCGCGATAAGGATATCGCCGAGGTCAAGAAGCGCTTTGACGACGAGATCGAGAAGTCGCTCTTCACGCACCAGGGTCGCACGGTGGTGCTTGACACCACGGACAAGACGCCGCAGGAGTCGTTTGACGAGTTAATGCTACTGTCGGAACCAATGGTCACGATGGGGGAGTTGGCGATGCGGGCTATGGAAGTGCCGGAAGGGGAGTATGAGGTGGTGTATCAGGGAGGAGTGCGCAAGACGGTGGCGAAATAAGATCTCAAATCGTGATGTTGCGCATCGCCTTGGTGCTGCTGTTGCTGCCGGTTATGGCCTGGGCAGAGCCACTTGCAATCGAACGCGATTTTAGGGCGCTGTTCAAGCCGGCATCTCTTGGCGGTATGGCGTTGGCTTTTAGTACAGCAGGTTTGGCGCATGGTTTGGACAACGAACTCACGGGTCGTGTCGACAACGGTCTGATAAAACCGTTACTCGACTTTGGCAATTCTTACTTGGGTACAAAACACAGTGCGGGGCTCGCGGCCGGGTCGTGGCTTGTGGCGCGAGTGTTGCATTGCGATGAGGTGCATGCCGCGAGCGGCGAGACCCTGCGCGCTCTGGTCCTGGTCGGCGCTATGGTCGCGCCGCTGAAAGTTGCGGTCGGCCGCGAGCGGCCCGATGGCAGCAATAAATTCTCGTTTCCCTCAGGGCATGCGGCCAATGCGTTTGCCATCAGTACGGTGCTGGGTCGGCGCTATGGTCGGGCGATTGGGGGGCCGCTCTTTGCGCTTGCTAGTTTCGTGCCCGTCGCGCGTATTCACGATCGGCACCACTTCTTTTCCGACGTAGTCGCCGGTGCGGTGTTGGGTATGGTCGCCGGGTTGTCGGTGGCGATGGAGGAAAGAGAAAGCGTGGCGCTGATCCCTGTGTATGCGGATCGCGCCTGGTTACTGAATATGAGTTGGAGCTATTGACGCATTGCGCCGGTTCGGGGTATGTTCTAAGAAGATTGTGTTCGTGCTATCTTAAGGTTCGGCTATGAAAAACTTGCGCATCTTAAAAATTCCGTTGGCTCTGTTGCTGTTATTGTCTTTGGGCAGTTTACAGTCGCTTTGTGCCCCGTGGGCGCCGATGGCTGCGTCGCTGACTTGCGGTGTTGAGGCTGCACCTGGTAACTGCAGCAACGCCAATCTGCAAGCGGAATGTTGCTGTTTGCAAGAAAGTACCGAGACGCCGAGTATGGTATTGGCTCTCGTCGCCGAATACAATTCTGTGCCAATTGTGCAAGCCGAGCAAAGTGTAGTTGCCGCATTACCGCTGGCGTATGTCGCACCCTTGTCGCGGCAGGCGCATAAGCCCAAGTCGCATCGCCGACTCTTCCAGTTCCACTGTTCTTTCCTGATCTGATCCTCGCCCCATTCTGTGCTGTGTAGATCTTAGCGATCGCTGCGAGCTAGCAGCGGGCGCTACCCCTCTATTCTATCAGTTTTAGCAATGAGGTTATCCAATATGGACGCGATGGTTAGCGTTCTGCTTGGGTAGCCCGTCTTTGCGTGGCGAGGAGAATGTATCCATGCGTCTAATAAAGAAAATCGCATTGCTGTCCGGATTATTAGTGGGCTGTGCGACCGTAGCTGAGCAATCTGTGTTAGAGGTCGGGCAACTGCAAGAGCACCAGGTACAAGCAAGTGAACCCGCCCCGCTTGAGTCCGACGCCGAGCTTGCAGACTATACACGCTATGCGCAATGGCATAACCCGGGACTCAAACGGGCATTTTTGCACTGGAAATCGGCGCTGGAACGGGTTGCGCCAGCGCGCGCGCTGAGCGATCCGCGCTTGACCTATGGTTATTTTGTGCGCCATGTCGAGACCCGAGTCGGGCCGCAGGAAATGCGTTTCGGTGCGGCGCAGACCTTTCCTTGGATGGGCACGCTTGATCTCAAAGGGCGGATCGCGCTGCTGGGGGCCGAGGTCGAACGGCAAAGATACGAGATGGCGCGTCGGGATCTGATATTCCGGGTGGCGGCGGCGTACTACGATTACTACTACCTGCAAAGGGCGTTCTTCGTCACCGAGGGCAATGTGCGGCTATTGGCCTATTTGGAGGAAGTGGCCCGCGCGCGTTACCGTGGGGGCACTGGCGCGCATGAAGCTGTGCTCAAGGCGCAGGTAGAATTGGGTCGGCTGGAGAATCAGCTGCGCAGCCTACGAGATATGCGACGGCCAGCGACAGCTCGGGTGAATGCTGCGCTCGGCCGGCCGGCGTTGGCTTCGGTGACCGTGCCTGATTCGCTGTCGTTGACTGCTATTGGCTTTGTGGAACAAGAGCTTGTCGCAAGCCTGCAGGAGACCAACCCAAAGCTGCAGCTGAGCTCGACCCAGTCAGAGGCGGCGGCGTTGGAGGTCGAACTAGCGGGCAAGCGCCGCTATCCCGGCCTGACGCTCGCCGTCGATTATATCCGTACCGGCGAGGCGCGGTTGAAGCCGTTACCTGCTGACAATGGCAAGGATCCGCTGGTGGCGATGGTGTCGATCAACCTGCCAATTCAACGCGAGAGCTATCGGGCGCAAGAACGCGCGGCTACAGCCCAATATCGGGCTGCTATGTATTCGCATAGGGACGAGGTTGCCCGGCTCACCGCCGAATTGGAACTCGTGCTTTACAAAAGGCGAGACGCGGAGAGCCGGACCGCACTCTATAGAGATAGTCTACTGCCGAAAGCCAAGCAGGCGCTCAATGTTGCACAGCAGGCCTTTGCCGCAGGGCGCAGCGACTTTCTCGCGGTTATCGATGCCCATCGCGCCTTGCTCGAATTCCAACTTGCCTACGAACGTGCGCGCACCGACCAGGCCCTATATCTGGCTGAGATTGAAAAACTGGCCGGGGCATCTTCGATTAACGCAGAGGATAAACGATGAAAGCTATGACACAGAAAGCGGTTATAGGTGCCATGGCACTCGTCGTCGGTATGGTCCTTGGCACGCAGTTGGGGGGATCCGACGAGCGGAAAGAGCCAATGCACCAGGTGGTAGAAGGTCGGGCTGCAGTGTGGACCTGCTCTATGCATCTGCAGATTCGCATGTCCAAACCAAGTCAGTGCCCGATCTGCGCGATGGACCTGATTCCGGTGCCGACGTCTGATACGGCCGAAGAGTTGGGTCTGCGGCAGTTGCGGCTATCATCTGACGCTCGGGAGCAAGCCAGTATCCAGACGGCGCCGGTCGAACGACGCTTCGCGCCGGTTGAGACGCGGATGGTCGGCAAGATCGGGTTCGACGAGACCCGGGTCAGTTATATCACCGCCTGGGTTCCTGGGCGTATAGATCGGCTCTATGTCGACTATGTTGGCGTCCAGGTCGCCCCGGGTGACCATTTGGCCTATCTCTACAGCCCCGAATTGCTAACGGCGCAAGAAGAATTGATCCAGGCTCTGCGCGCGCAGGACCGTGTGGGTGATAGCGGGGTGGGGTCGTTAGGGCAGACTGCTCGGGCCACGGTGGAGGCTTCGCGTGAGAAGTTGCGATTGCTAGGACTGAAGAAGGAGCAGGTCACTCGCATCGAAAGCGAGCGCAAGGCGTCAGACCATTTGACGATCTTCGCTCAGACTGGTGGCATAGTGGTGGAGAAACACCTAATCCAGGGAGCCTATGTAGAGACCGGCACTCCGATCTATACCATAGCCGATCTGTCGCGCCTATGGCTGGAAATGGCCGCTTATGAGTCGGATCTAGCATGGATTCACTTCGGACAAGAAGTGCAATTTACGACCGAGGCCTATCCGGGCGAGACATTCGCAGGGCGAATTTCCTTTGTCGATCCGCTGCTTGACGAGCGGACACGCACAGTGCGGGTAAGAGTAAGCGTGTCTAACGAAGACAGTCGACTGAAACCTGGCATGTTGGCCCGGGCGACGGTGCGGGCTAAGGTTGCAGCCGATGGACGGGTGATGGATCCGGGCCTGGCCGGCAAGTGGATTAGTCCGATGCACCCCGAGATCGTACGCGATGGTCCCGGGTTCTGCGATATATGTGGTATGGATCTAGTCCGTGCCGAGGAGTTGGGATATTGGGCCCTCGAAGAGACCAAAGCAGGGACACCGTTGGTCATACCGGCTTCGGCGCCTCTACTAACGGGTAAACGCGCGGTGGTCTATATCGCGTTAGGCGAGGGGCTATACGAAGGGCGCGAGATCGTGCTCGGGCCGCGCGCCGGCGATTATTACCTGGTCCGCGAAGGGTTGCACGAGGGCGAGCAGGTTGTGGTTAATGGCGCTTTTAAAATTGACAGTGCGCTGCAGATCAGCGCCAAACCCAGTATGATGAATCCGCAAAACGCCGGGTCGACGATGGGAAACAATCACAATGCCAGCACGATTGCGTCGGGGACAAGTGGGCACGAAGGGCATGCGCCGGGTAATATGGACCATACGATGGCCGACAAGGCTGATATGACGGTGTCCACAGCCTTCGTGCGCGATCTGCGGCCACTCTTTATGGCCTACTTCGCCGTGCAGCAGGCTTTGAGTAAAGATCATCTGCAGGGAACGCATACCGGCGCCTTAGCTTTGATAGAGGCGTTCAATGGCGCGGCGACAGTGGCATTGGAGGATTCGACGCTTATGGCATCGATGACGATAGAAAGCGGGTTGCGTCACAGTGCTGAGACGATGCGTGCGGCCGGTGATCTTGCGGTGGCGCGCCGGGCTTTCGCTTCGTTTTCGACGGCGTTGACCGAAGTGGCGCGTGGGTTTGGTATAAGTGCCAGTGAGGTACATGTTTTCTATTGTCCGATGGCCTTTGACAACGAGGGTGCTGCTTGGCTACAGCAGGGAGAAGAAACGCAAAATCCCTACTTTGGCGCCGAGATGTATCGTTGCGGCAGTCGCCAGAAGACCTTGACCGCCGCCGGCTCAGGGTAGGAGGGCGACGTTATGGAAAAGCATAATTCGCTACTCGATCGCTTGGTACACTTTTTCCTACTGCACAAGCTCGTTGCTGTACTGATGTTTGTCGGCATCGTCGGTTGGGGGTTGGTGGTTAACCCTTTTGCTTGGCAAATGGAGGGCCTGCCGCGCGACCCAGTAGCGGTCGACGCAATTCCCGATATCGGCGAGAATCAGCAGATCGTCTTCAGCGAGTGGATGGGGCGTTCACCGCAGGATGTCGAGGACCAAGTGACCTACCCGCTGACGGTGGCGCTGATGGGAGTACCAGGAGTCGAGAGCATCCGCAGTTTCTCGATGCTCGGGTTTGCTAGTGTCTACGTTATTTTCGAAGACAATGTAGATTTCTATTGGTCCCGTTCGCGCATTCTTGAAAAGCTCAACAGCCTTCCGGCCAATACTTTGCCCGATGGCGTGCAGCCGGCGTTGGGACCGGACGCGACGGGGTTGGGACAAGTGTTTTGGTATACACTGGAAGGCCGCGACGAGCAAGGTGCGGTGACGGGTGGTTGGGATCTGCACGAGTTGCGCAGTGTTCAGGATTGGCAGGTCCGCTATGGATTGCTGGGTGCGCGCGGTGTTAGTGAGGTCGCCTCGGTGGGCGGCTTCGTGCAAGAGTACCAGATCGATGTCGATCCCGATGCAATGCGCACTTATGGTGTGCGGCTCGAGCAGGTTTTTCGCGCGGTCAGGATGTCCAATCGCGATGTCGGCGCGCGCACCATCGAATTGAACCAGGCTGAATATGTAATTCGCGGCATTGGTTTTGTCAAAAATATATCCGACTTGGAAAACGCGGTGATCACGGCACGCGATAATGTGCCGATCTACGTCAAAAATGTCGCGCGGGTGGTTAAGGGGCCGGCGCTCAGACGTGGCGCGCTGGACAAGGAGGGTGCCGAGGCCGTCGGTGGTGTGGTGGTGGTGCGCTATGGCGAAAATCCGCTGGCAGCGATAGAGCATGTCAAAGCCAAGATCGCCGAGATCGCGCCGAGTCTACCGAGCAAAATTCTGCCGGATGGGCGGGTGAGCCAGGTGCAGATCGTGCCGTTTTACGATCGTACGGGTTTGATTGAAGAGACGTTGGCTACGCTGCAAAGTGCGTTGAGCGAGGAGGTGCTGGTTACCGTGATCGTGGTGCTGGCAATGGTGTTGAATTTGCGCGGGGCGGTCATGGTTTCGGGGCTACTGCCACTGGCAGTGCTAATGTGTTTCGTTGCGATGAAGGTCTTTGGCGTCGACGCCAATATCGTCGCGCTCTCCGGCATTGCCATCGCCATCGGTACTATGGTAGATATGGGCATCGTGATTAGCGAAAATATCCTCCGGCATTTGGAACAGGCCGAAGAGGGGGAGGACCGCTTCGCCGTGGTTTTTCGCGCCACTAGCGAGGTCGGCGGAGCGGTGTTGACGGCGGTATTGACGACGGTGGTCGGTTTCTTGCCTGTTTTTGCGATGGAGGGTGCCGAGGGTAAGCTCTTCGTACCGCTGGCGATGACCAAGACCTTCGCGCTATTGGCGGCGGTATGGCTGTCGTTGACGGTTCTGCCGCCTCTGGCACATTGGCTATTGGATAGGCGATGGGGCGTTGCGCGCTTGCGGCATTGGGCGTCGAGTGGACTGTTGGCCGTTGGTTTGGCGACATCAGTCGCTGTTTCTGGTTGGCTCGGGCTCTTGCTGATGGCAATTGCGGCGTATCACCTGCTGGCCATGCGCCTACCGGAACGAGCAAAACTGTGGGCGACGCGGGTTGCGATGGCGGTAGTCGTCGGCGCGGCGGTGGTGGTTCTCGCCGCGCATTGGCAACCGCTGGGCCCAGAAGCAGGGGCGCTGCGCAATTATGTCTTCGTTGCCGGATTGATCGGTGGATTATTGTTGCTCTTCCGCCTTTTACAGCAATATTTTCCCCGCCTGCTTGGGTGGTGTCTGGACCACAAGGGGCTGGCACTATGCTACCCCTTGTTGTTGATGCTGATGGGCGCATCGGCGTGGCTGGGTTTTGCCCGCGTCTTCGTTTTTGTGCCCGCTGGTCTGCGCGCGACAAGTGCGTTTGTCGCATTAGACGAGGCGTTGCCTGGCTTGGGGGTGGAGTTTATGCCGCCGCTCGACGAGGGCTCTTTTTTGTGGATGCCGATGACGATGCCGCACGCCTCGATCGGCGAAGCGCTAGATATTTTACAAAAGCAGGATATGGCGATCGCGCGGATCCCGGAGGTGGCGTCGGCGGTGGGCAAGCTGGGGCGGGCGGATACGTCGTTGGACCCGGCGCCAATCTCGATGATCGAGACCATTGTCAACTATCGCCCAGAGTATCTCGTCGACGAGACGGGTCGCCGTCGGACATTCTCTTTTGAGGAAGACGAAGTGGATTTCTTTTGCGACGAGGTCGGGGAGCCGGTGCATGCGGCCGACGGCCAAACGTATAACGTGCAGGGGCGATATCTGCGCGATAGCGCGGGGATGCTGATTCCAGACGAAGACGGTCGACCATTTAGGCTGTGGCGCCCGGCGTTGGATCCGGCGTTCAATGTCGGGCGCGCGGCCTGGCCGGGGGTGCGGTCGGCGGACGATGTCTGGGCTGCAATCGTCCGAGCCGGTCAAATGCCGGGATCGACTTCAGCGGCGAAACTGCAGCCGATTGCTGCGCGCATGGTCATGTTGCAAAGCGGGATGAGGGCGCCGATGGGGATTAAGGTCAAAGGACCTAGTTTAGAGGCGATTGAAGAGGCTGGTTTAGTGCTCGAGCGCTGGCTAAAACAAGTGCCCTCTGTCGAGCCGGATGCGGTCACTGCCGACCGGATCGTCGGCAAACCCTACCTGGAGATCCATATCGACCGCGAGGCCATTGCTCGCTATGGCATCGTATTGCAAGAGGTGCAGGACGTGATTGAGGTCGCGATCGGCGGCAAGCGGATCACCACGACCGTGGAGGGGCGCGAGCGCTACGGGGTGCGGGTGCGCTACATGCGCGAGTTACGCGACAGCATTGAGGAACTGCAGCGGATTTTGGTGCCGGCACCTGGTGGCGCGCAGATTCCGTTGGGTCAGTTGGCCAAGATGCACTATGTGCGGGGCCCGCAGGTGATCAAGAGCGAAGACACTTTTTTGCTCGGTTATGTTATTTTCGATAAGAAACCGGGCCATGCCGAAGTCGATGTTGTCGAGCAATGTCGGGATTATTTCGAAACGAAAAGAGCCAGCGGCGAATTGGTGTTGCCGCCGGGCGTCAGCTACTCCTTTGCCGGTAGTTACGAAAACCAACTACGGGCACAGAAGAAGCTCAATCTGATCCTGCCGCTGGCGCTGGCGACGATCTTTCTGATACTCTATTTCCAGTTTCGCCACATTGCCACGACACTGATGGTATTTTCCGGCATCGCGGTGGCCTGGGCCGGTGGTTTCGCGATGCTCTGGTTTTACGGTCAGGGATGGTTTCTAAATTTTGCCGTGCTCGATACCCCAATGCGCGAGTTGTTCCAGATTCGCCCTTTGAACTTGAGCGTGGCGGTATGGGTCGGCTTTCTCGCGCTCTTTGGCATCGCTTCCGACAACGGGGTAATTGTAGCGACCTACTTGCGGAAGATCTTTCAGGAGCGGAAGCCAGAGACGATAGAGGCGATTCGCGCTGCCGCACTTGAAGCAGGCGTGCGGCGAATCCGCCCTTGCCTGATGACGGCGGCGACGACGATTCTGGCGCTGGTTCCGGTCTTGACCGCTAGCGGTCGAGGAGCCGATATCATGGTACCCATGGCGATTCCGACCTTTGGCGGTATGATCGCGTTGGTGCTGACGGTGCAGGTCGTGCCGGTGCTCTACTGTGGTTGGGAGGAGTTGAAACTACGCTATGCCTCCTGACAAACTGCAGTACGTCATTGACCAGATAGCCGAATCGCACCACGCGACCCAGATTGCTACCCGCTGTGGCGATTAATTTATCAACTTCGTGCTGACTCATTTTATCGCGATCGGCCTATTGCTGGGCGTATCTTAATCCACAAATTCGTGGCGGGACGGCGCTGGACCGAACTGGTATATAAATGAGTAATGTCCCTTCCACCGGGGGGCGGCGAGACGCCGAGGAATTGAAGTCGAAGTGGGAGCAGTTGGGTGAAGTCTGATTAAAAGCGGCGCGCGTTATTCTTTGTTGCGCGGCGGTTGTCGCAGTGGAATCGGATCGACGATCTGACGTCGCTCCGGCGTCAGCCGCTGCAGCAATTTGGGCGAGGGGGCGTAGTTGAAGCGCGAACGGATCCAGCGCGGCGAGTAGCGGTAGAGCAGCATGCGGCGGTAGCCATCGTTAGTGCGGGTGGCGGAGCCGTGGGTGATGGTGTCGGTGAAAAGTAGCACGTCACCGGCTTCCATGTGCAGTTCGCGCATGCCGATGGCGATACCGGCTGCCTCGTCGCTGCGATAGGTGCGACTTATTTCGCCAGTCAGTTTGGGATGCGGAATTGAGGCCTTGTGGCTGCCGGGAATCAGGGTTGTCGGTCCGTCGCCGGGCCCGATGTCCTCGAGTGCGGTGATGCAGTTGACCTGGCCGACCATCCACTCGCCGGTATTGGCCTGGCGGAAGGTCATATAGCTGCAGGGAATGTGCCCGCCGCAGTGGATGCCGATATAACCGCCGGGGCCGCGCAGATTGAGCAGGGCCTCGTGCAGGGATAGACCGTTGTTGGCGTTGACCCAACGGCGGATGTGCTCGATCCACGACGGGTGGTCGATATGGCGTTCGAAGACGGGACCGCCTTCGATGATATTCTGGAAATTAATCCCGTCGGCTTCGCTGTAGGTGTGGGTTTCGACGCGGCCAATCCACTCGCCGTCGGCCTGGCCGTTGCGGCCGCCGCGCAGCGCCTTGTCGATATACTGCCAATGCGCTGCGGCCCAGGCGTTCATCTCGGCGAGGTCTGCGGCTCCGACGCCACCTTTGATGATAAGATAGCCATTGAGTTCGAATAAATAATCGATCAGGTATTCATCGTCGCAACTGGCCTTGACGATGCTCGAATCGGCCGGTAGTGTTTCTGTGCTCATCGCGTTTTAGTCCCCGTCCTCGCGTTCGCTGAGTAGGTCACCGCGCTGCAGCCTTTCGGCATTCTCAGTCGACCAGAGAATATTCTTCATGACTTTTTGCGCGGTGATATAGCGCGTCGCCGCTAAAAGATGCACGCGTTTTTCCTCTGGGTCGTTGCTCAGGTCGTAGTGGCGAAAGGCTGCCTCCAGTACTTGGAACATGTGCAGTTCGGCGTCTTCGCGGAGCATGATATGGGCCAAGGAGTGGCGAAGTTTGCCGATGTCGCGCCCCTCTTCGATATACTGACTGACCAGGATTTCCGCCTCGGCGACCTTCTGAAAGTCGGCGAATTCGCCGAAGCGCTCGAGCATTGCCTCGTCAGAGTCGAAGGTCTCGCCGAGCGTCTGCCCGTGCTGCGGCACGCGAGCTGCGGGCATATTGAGCCAACGCAGATAGGTCATGAAGACCGCACCGTGGAAGATCGCGCGCAACAGCTCCTTGCTGCCGGCGTATTGAAAGGCGCAGTAGAGCGCGTGGCCGTACGAATAGATATTGGCTACATCGTGCCAATCACCCTCGTTTTTGAGGTGGAAGCGCAGGGTGCGCGTCGCGCCGGCATAGGTCATCGCTCGGCAGATTTCGGTCGGCGGGACCCCGGCGCGCAGTGCTTCTTCGACGCGGATGATTATCGGGCCGAAGTCGTCGCCGAGCATCACTTGCGACAATTCGGATATATCGACGATTGCCTGGTTTTGCTGATTTTCCTCCCAGATACTGTCCAGGCGGCTGAAGACATTTTCCAGTGCGGGTACGCTGTCGGCCCAGCGCGAAGTCTCCTCGTGGCGGGTGCGGCTAACCAGATCGACGATGATTGGTCGCAGGATCTCATGCGCGCCGACCCATTCGACATAATCGAGCGCCTCGAACATTTTGTTCGCGAAGTCTAGTGCGTGCCCGTCGCCGGTGAAATAAAAATCGGTGGCGGCGCTGAAGACAAAGTCGGCTAAAGTTTCCTTGCTGGCTTCGCGATCGTGCAAGGTGAGCAGGATGCGCTCGGCTGCACCATGGTGGCGCTGGTCGATAAAGGTGCGGAACCAGCGTTTGAAGGTCTCTGAATTTTGGTCGGATTCTGCGCGCGGGAAGGGGAAGCGCTGGCGGCGCGACGAGCCAGAGGTGCGCATCGAAATCTGCGTCAGTCCGTGTACTAGGAAGAGATTCTGATCGGCTGGGGCGATATCGTCCCACAGGTTGGCGGCCAACGTCAGAATTGCGATGCCCGATGACCAGCCTTCATTGGTTTTGTGTGCGCCATAGTAGAGGCCTTGTTGGATGATCTCCTGCGGAGTGGCGCCGGTCTGGCGCAGTGCGGCGACGGCTTTGGCAATCAAAAAAGCGCTGCGGTCTTTAAGGCCTTGTTCTAAGGTGCGTTTGCCGCGGGCGAGTAAGCGCAGGCGCGCCTCCTCCTTTTCGCCCGGAGAGATGCCAACCCACAGGTGTCCGTCATCGCGGACTTCGACTGGGAAGGCTTTGAGATCGTCGCCCGAAGTCAGCAGACAGCCACCGGTTTTGAGGTCGAATTCCCAGTGGTGCCAATGGCAGATTAGCACGCCGTCACGAATGCTGCCCTGTGACA
>JACLAC010019650.1_pt1 | contig 12352 bp, 12 predicted proteins | sample 8027881 | NCBI WGS metagenome assembly JACLAC01 (sample SAMN15725517, study PRJNA655200) | protist metagenome | isolation source: fluorescence activated cell sorting (FACS) single amplified genomes of... | place: Spain: Blaines Bay Microbial Observatory, Mediterranean Sea | collected 2016-01-19 | reverse complement strand
ACCAATGTAGGGGCTTTTTTTCTTTTATTACCTTTACCAAAATGACGGAATCTTCAGAAATAAGCAAGGACATTGAATCTTTTTTGAATGAAAAGGTTTTACAATACAACCAACCTGATTTTATATTGCCTGATCCAATTTCAATTCCTCATCAATTTAATTTAAAGGAAGATATTGAAATCGCAGGATTTTTGGCAGCAACAATTGCTTGGGGCAATAGAAAAATGATTGTAAAGAATGCCAATCGTATGGTTGATCTTATGGGAAATTCTCCTTACGATTTTGTGATGGACCATTCTGAAAGTCAATTGGATCGTTTGGATGGATTTGTCCATAGGACTTTTAATGCTGAGGATTTTAAGTACTTTATAAAAGCGCTTCAAAATATTTATAAAAGTCATAACGGAATAGAAGGTGTGTTTAATCAATACCAGACGAAAGATTCGCTACAAATGGCGATTCATGAATTTAAGAAGGTGTTTTTTTCAATTGAACATCCGCATAGAACTCAAAAACATGTGAGTGACCCACTCAAAAAATCTGCAGCAAAGAAGATTAATATGTACCTCAGGTGGATGGTGCGAAACGATAATACTGGTGTAGACTTTGGACTTTGGAAAAATATATCACCGTCAAAACTTTCTTGTCCTCTTGATGTCCATTCAGGGAATGTTGCCCGAAAACTAGGACTTCTTCATAGAAAACAAAATGATGATAAAGCAGTTACTGAACTCGACTTAAGTTTGAGAGCATTGGATTCAAATGATCCAGTGAAATACGACTTTGCTTTATTTGGACTTGGTGTTTTTGAGGGGTTTTAGGTTTAAGAAACTAATTTATTACATTTATCAAATATGAATGAAGGTGATTTAAATACGGAGTCTCAGTTTTCCACTGAACGCTATGAAGGAAATAATGAAGGATTAATTAAATTGGTCTTGGCAATTTTTGTTATGCTAGGAATATTTTATTGGATTTTTACGGATGTTGATACATCTTCATTTCCTGAAGTGACGAAAGAGGATTTTATTGAAGAATCGCTTAAGCCTACTACAAATGAGGAGCAGGTAGCGGAAATTCCTGAAGAAAAGGAAGAGTCAACTGTTGCAATAGTTGAAAAGGAAGAGTCGATGGAGTTTTATTTTAATAGAGCTTTAAAAAGAGAAAAAGAAAAAGATTTTAATGGTGCATTAGAGGATTATGAGCGCACCATTAAAAAAGCAAAAAAGTACAGTGTTGAAATGTGGAAGGCTCTTAATAATGGGGGTATAATAAAGGCGCAACAGTTTAAAAATTATAAGGGGGCACTTAAGGATTTTAACACAATTATTAAGATTGAAAATAACCGTTATGATGGAGAAATGAATGCTACAAGACTAGAATCCGGATATACTAATCGTGCTTATGTTAAAAAAATGCAAGGGAACATTGAAGGGGCTTGTGAGGATTTGTACGAAGCATTGGGTCTAGGAATAGAGGGGTCACAAACTTTTATAGAAAAACAAATAGATAATAATTGTTTGTAGGGTATCTCTATTGAGGCCTTAATTCAGTCATCTCTAAAAGCTTTTGAGTCGTTCTTAAGTTACGCGTAGTTGCAGATACTTGAAGCTTTTTCTCAAAAAAATTGTTATTCAGCTTTGCTCTACCAGCTCCATTTGGAAAATGCGAGTAAATTACTTTTTCATTCAATTGGTAATATTCATTTTCAAATTTGTACTTGTTTAATTCAGCTATATTTTCTTGAAGTGGAGCAGCAGATAAAAATGTTATGTAGGGCTTTTCTTCTGAGGAATATGGATTGTTGTTTAGCGCATCCTGAATTTCCTCAAGAGTTAATATTAAGTTAGGAACCTCGAAGTTATAGTGGGTTTTAATTTTATCAAAGATTAATTGCTGAAGTTCTTTTGGATCGGACTCCTTGTATTCAAAAGCAACGTTTCCGCTTTGAATATAGGTTTGAATCTTTTTAAACCCTAAAGCTGTATACAATGTTCTAAGGTCAGCCATTAAGATCTTTTTCTGCCCACTTACATTTATTCCTCTCAGTAATGAAATATAACTTTTCATGCTCTAATTTTCTTTTAAAAGTTCTTCGCAAGTACAACTTTCAGATTTTTCCTTGGCTGTAAATTTTTCTTTAGTGATAATGTCAATCACATCAGATTTATTGCCTGATGCCTGACACATTATTTTTGCTAATCTTTTGAAGTAGCGTGGTTCAGCATAACCAAAAACATTTACATCATGATAAGCCCAGTAAAGGACATGTGTTTTCGGTATCTCTCCTGCTTTAGGATCTTTTTTATTGATGAAAGTTGCCTTTTTTCTCTTCTTAGAGAACTCTTCTTCTGATGTTGATTGATAAGTCATTTTTGGAATTGTACCCGAATACAATATACCAGACAGGTTAGAGTCCCAAAGCCCAATAAAGTTGAATATAGGCATGATAAAAAAGAGTCCAAAAACGAAATAATTAAGCCTTAAGTGTGAAAAATGTGATTTTTGAAAAGAGATATCATCTCTATGAATCGCAACAAGTAAAAGGATTAAAGAAATATTCCAAATCCAAACAACACTGTTCCAGCTGTGCCCAAATGGCCCTAAAAAGAAGAGGAGTAATAGGTGCATTATCAATGCAAAAGCAACTGCTTTTTTCCTAGTTTTATTAAATAGAAGCAGCACTCCAATGAGTATTTCTATTAAAGGGATGATAAAAAATCCATAATACGAACTAGGAATCGCTGTTTTAATCTCTAAGTAAAGATCGAAACCAAAGGGCTCGGATAAATACCATGGAATTACATTCGTAATAAAACCAATATTCATCTTTTGAATGCCGCTCCAAACATAAGTAGATGATAGTATTACTAATATTCCAAAAAGAACGGCTTTACTCTTTTTTTTATGATCAAGCGATAATAATATTAAGATAAAACTTTGAGTGTAAATCCAGGGTTGAAGCCTCGTTATATCTTCTAAAATAAAGAGTGCAAAGGCACTTACGATAGCAATGGTAGCTGTTTTTACCCATTTTCTATAGGCAATAAGAACTAAACTCCCAATTAATACAGCGAATAGAAGTAAATTGACAACAAATCCGAGGTGTAGTGGTAAACTTTCGAAAGCTGAAATCAAAGGGAATTCGCGGTCAAGAGGAATCCAAAGATTTTTTGTTATTAGAATTTCAGCGATAAAACTGAACGCGATGATCTGTGAAATTAAATCAATCTTTCTCTTTCCACGAACATCTATTTCTCGCAATATTGAGTCATAAAGGGACATTGTTTGGTTTAGTTTTAAATAAAAAAAGGAGAGCAATGCTAACATCTACTCTCCGATTGGTTGACTTTCGTTATTATTATATCACGAATGATTTAGTCTTTAGTCTGAAACCTTTACAGTAAAAGCTTCAAGAGTTTTTTGTTCACCAGATCTATTGATAATAACTATTTTTTCAATATATATTTTCGACGGAGCATGCTCTTTTATGGCACTCATACTCCTATCGCTAATTTTGTTTTCAATATTCTTTACTGCAGTAAAATTCCCCTCAGATACAAATCCGATTTCGAATGATTTTACCTTCCAATCTTTAGTGTTGAGTGTTAATTCATTACACCTGCTTAATGCTTCTCTGCTTATTGTAACAGTTTCAGCACTTTTATTACCAAACAATGAGACTTGAATATCTGTTGAGGCATAAAGTCCTGTAAAAAGGAACATTGTAGCTAAGACTAATATTGTTTTTTTCATAAGAGATATTGTTTTAATGCTATGAAGTTACAAATTAATCGTTTGTAGTTGCAATATTTGTTTTGCTAATTTGATGGTTTTCTGATTTACCATTCTTTATTAGCGTTAAATTAGAATTAATGTCAATAGAATCAAGTGGTGATTTAATCAGTACAGTTTGTATGTCATAAGTAATGCCGTAAATGGTTAGAACATCATCAACCTGTTTTTTGTTCGCAAGAACAATCTTAAGTGTCCTTTTGTATTTATTTAAAGGAGCAATTGCAAAAGGAATAATACCTAGACCAATAGCACCTATGGTAATGGTAATTGATGACATCCAACCTATTTCCCATAGATAAATAGTGAAAAGATAGGTGCTAATTAGAACTGTCGCACTAATTGCTAAAAATGTATATAAATGCAATAGGGTGGATGCTTTTTTGTCTTTGACCAGTTCTAGTTTATAATTCACTTCAAAGAGCTTTTCTATCATTGTATTCTGAAAACTTTTATCAGAACACTTTTTAAGAAACTTCGGTTTTCTTTCAGTTAGCGTACAAAATACACCTGTTGTGAAATCTATTTTTTTGTTTTCACAAAGTAAGCAATGATCCGTATTTTTCATTTGCTAATAATATGTCTTATCAACTAGATAATTTTTCACATAATCTTGAACTCCTTCTTCAAGCGTATGAAAAGGAGTGTCATAGCCTATAGATTTTAGCTTGTCCATATTAGCTTCCGTGAAATATTGATACTTATCTCTGATATCTTCAGGTGTCGGAACAAATCCGATTTGAGCTTCTTTGTCTAGGGCTTTAAAAGTGTTTTTTACTAAATCTAAAAAGGTCCTAGCTGTACCAGATCCAAGATTGTAAAGACCAGAATCTTTTCTGTGATTCATTAAGAACATACATACATTGACTACATCCTTAACGTAAACAAAATCTCGCAATTGTTCTCCGTCTTTGTAATCGGGATTGTGAGAAGCAAATAATTTCATTCCTCCAGTTTCTTTTATCTGATTAAAAGCATGGAAAATTACAGAAGCCATTCTCCCTTTGTGAAATTCGTTTGGTCCGTAAACATTAAAGAATTTTAATCCAGCCCAGAAATAAGGTTGCTTTTCTTGTTTAAGGGCCCATTTGTCAAAGTCATTCTTTGAGTCTCCGTACGGGTTTAAGGGTTTTAATTGATCTACGACTTCATGATTGTCATCATATCCATATTCACCTAAACCATAAGTAGCCGCAGAAGACGCATAAACAAGTGGTAAACCAAATTCAACACAAATGTTCCAAATATCTTTGGTGTAGTTGAGGTTTAATTTATCAAATAGTTCTTTGTCAAATTCAGTAGTATCAGTTCTTGCTCCAATATGGAAAACGAATTGAATTTGGTGTTCGTTTTCTTTTAACCAAGGAATAAATTCAGAACGCTCTACCTTTTGGGAATATGTTTTTCCCTCAAAGTTTTTGTTTTTTTCTTCTTTAGAAAAGTCATCGACTAAAACAATGTCTTTAAAACCTTCTTTGTTTAGTTTGCTTACTAAACAGCTTGCTATAAATCCTGCGGCACCTGTTACTATTATCATTTTATTGAGTTATAAACTTTTCAACTAACTAACAAATATTTTATTTGTTAGTTGTGGGATAATCCCTTTTTCTTGAGCTAAATTAAACATTTGTACAATGGAATTTTTGCCTTCTTCCCCCAAATCAATGGAATACTTATTAACGTAAAGCTCCACATGTTGCATCATTACTTTCTCATCCATTTCTTGAGAATGTTCTTTCATATAACTGAGAGGAGACTCTGGATTCTTAAAAGCAAATTCAATACTTTTTCTGAGGATTTTATTGAACTTATTAATCACATCTTGAGGCAAATTTCTCTTCATAATAATTCCTCCCAAAGGAATTAGAGCACCTGTCGTATTTTCCCAATATTCTCCTAAATCAATTATCTTTTCTAAACCTTTTTCCTGGTAAGTAAACCTGTTTTCATGAATGATCAATCCTGCATCTACTTCGCCATTAATAACGGCATTTTCTATATCTGAAAACAACATTTCAACTTTGTTTGTAGCTTCAGGTTGCGCTATACTTAATAAAAAATTGGCTGTCGTATGTTTTCCTGGAATGGCAATCTTGAGAGTGTTGAGTGTTGAATGTTGAGTGCTGGGTTTAGTTATTAGAAGCGGTCCACAACCTTTTCCTAAAGCACTACCAGAATCGAGTAAGACATATTCATCCGTTAAATAACCGAATGCATGGTAGCTAATCTTAGTAATGTCTAATTCAGCATTAAATGCTTTGTTGTTCAGGTCTTCTACATCTCCTAAGTAAACTTCAAAATCTAATCCTTCAGTATCTATTTTATGATGAACTAACGCATCAAAAATAAAGGTGTCATTCGGACAAGGAGAAAAGCCTAAGGTTAGTTTTTTATTCATTCTACGTCATTGCGAGGCACGAAGCAATCTCATTTTAATAATTACAAATGTAAATAGATTCTTCATTTCAATATGGTTTATTTTTCGATAAAACTCAAAATGAAAGAATATAATGCAGAACGACCAGAAATCTTAAAGACTGTCGATGATTTCTATCCCAGTTTTGCAGAGATTATTTATGGCCAATGGAATATCCCAATTATCCTTATTCCTCTTTTCTACTTTGTTTGAGATTGTTCTAATTTGAAAGCAATTAACAGATTCAGCTACGCACGCATATAAAAATGCTGCACCCTCCATACTCTCCACCTGTGGATTGAATAAGTCTCTTATTTTATTAATGGAACTAATAGTTCCATGTGTAGTATTAACCGTTATTCCTTTAACGGCTGTCAATTTGGAAATCGCTGAATTATCAAATGTTGTAATATTTTTGAAGGCTGCCTCTTCATCAGACAGGTTCAAATCACCTAAAGTAAGAAACGACTCACCATCTTCAGCTCCTAATTCGGAAATACAATCTGCCATCACGTTTACAGTTTGACCGATTGTGATCGTATCATCAAAACTTCCGGCTATTCCAAAATTTAGTGCAAGCTCATAAGCCTCACGACTTAATGTTTTTCCTAAACAAAATGCCGTTGAAGTCATACCAACACCTGTGATTAACACATCTATTTCATGATTATTATAGGTGTAGGATTTTAGCTTCTGATTTATTTCCTTGACGAAGTGAAACTGCTCAATAAGCGGTTCAATTTCGAAGGGAGTTGCAGAAACGATTAATATTTGCATAAGGTATAGAGTGGTAAGTGGTGGGTGATGGGCAATTCTCAAAACCCATCACACACAACTCATAACTGACTAGTAGAATGTTGGAGCAACTTCTTTTTCAATAAAGTTGATACCGTAGTTTTCTAATTCATCCAAAATTGGATTGTAAATTTCTTTTATGATAGGAACATGAACTCCAGGAGTAGCAATTGTTCCATTTAAAATCATTTTAACAGAAATGGCTAATGGTAAACCAACAGTTTTTGCCATAGCTGTATATTTTTGGTCATCACCTTTAACAACCATTGAAGAGTGAATTTCTTTATCCTCTCCATTTAAAACAAAACGGAAACGGTGCCACATCACAATCATATCTTTATCATCATCAGCTAAAGTCCATTTCTTTTCTAAAATGTGCTGTAATATTTGAGCAGGTGTAGCATTTTTTAAACCAATTTTAGTGTCTTCAAAAATTCCTAACCATTCAAACTTTTCAAACATTTCGATGTCATCTTGTCTAATGTTTAAGTAGTGTTTGAATTTTAATTCAACAGAATCATTTTGATTGTATGCTAAGAAAGAATTGATGAACTCTCTATTGGTCATGTTCTCAGAATCTTCCATGATGTAGGTGTCATCCGTTGCACCAAGCTGAACAAAAACATCCCAAGCTTTACAGTATCCTGGTTTTCTTAACGTTCCTCTAAACATTGTAGGAATATCTTGTAGGTTGTATGTTTCTCTATAAGATAAAGAATCACGATTTGCATAACCTTCAAACTTTCCGTACCCTTCAACATCAATAATTTCAGTTCTTCTGAAAAGTTTCGTGTAAGAAATGTACTTATATTTCCCTCCCTGAATAAACTGAGCAGTTCCAGTACCTGCTAAAACTACGTTTCTCGGATTCCAAGTAAATTTATAGTTCCATGGATTATTATCACATTCAGGAGCAACTAAACCGCCTGTAAAGGTTTCAAAAGCTTTAAGTTCTCCACCTTTCTCCTTGATGTCATCAATTACACGCATTGCAGAAAGATGATCAATTCCTGGATCAACACCAATTTCATTCATCATCACAACCCCGGCAGCTTTAGCTTGAGAATCCAAGGCTTTCATATCTTCTGATACATAAGAAGCAGTAGCCATGTGTTTTTTGAAACGGATACAGTCTTTTGCTACAGAAATGTGCATGTGAGCAGGTAACATTGAAATGATCATGTCATGCTCATCAATTAAACGCTCTCTTTCTTCATCATTATTAACATCAAAAGCAATCGCTTTTGCTAATTTATGATCACCAGCAGCTTCACTTGCGAAATCTTTAGATTGATCCGCGATTGTTATAAACCAGTTTTCGTTTTCTGCATTAAATAGTAAGTATTGTACTAATGAAGAAGTTGATCTTCCGGCACCTATTAAGAGTATTTTTTTCATATAATATATTATTCTAACTAGAACTTCGAATTTCGTTAATTATTTAAGTCCACCTAATTCTTTTTAGCGAATTTTACTAACAAATAGATGGTCATAAAATAATAGGAATACTATGTTAAAAGGATTATTGATTAAAGCGGGAATTTTAGGAATGATTGCCGTTTTAGGAGGGGCATTTGGAGCGCATGCCTTAAAGGAGATTTTGTCGCCCGAACATTTGTTAAGTTTTAATACCGGTGTTCGTTACCAGTTAATTCATGCTGTTGTCTTGTTGTTTCTGTTTTTATTGTCAAGCAAGTCAGACTTAAAACAGTTTAGAGTTGCTGCCAACCTAATCTTTTTTGGAACAGTTTTATTTTCTGGTTCAATTTACATCCTTACGCTAAAAAATATAATCGGACTAGAAATGTTAAAGTTCGCAGGACCAATTACTCCAATAGGAGGTTTATTAATTATAAGTGGTTGGTTATTTATCGTAATCGGTGGGTTAAAGCTAGCGAAGTAATTCTGTTTTATTCGATTTCTGTTTCAATAGCGATAGAAAATATCGTGTCTGGAGCTATCGTTTTATAAGTTGCTTTTTGCCTTAGATCAAGAGCTTCATCTTCTTGGTCTGGTAAACCTAGCCATGGTTCAATACATACATAATCTGCTCCTGGTTTAGACCATAATGCAAGGTTCGGATAATCTTTGAATCGGACAATAACTCCTTTTTTATCATTCTTTTTACGAAGACGAATCCAATCGTATTCTATAGCAGAAAAAATCAGCGCATCTTCATTAAATATGGTATTGGAGAGCTTAAGAGTTCCTTCGTTACTTGGTATTGCACGAAGCTCTGTTCCGAGCAAACCGGAATCTGCAAGTGTTCTCGCATTTAAATCAATTGATTCAGGAAATTCTATCACATAGTCAGACAGTTGATTTTCCTCTGTTAGAGGACATGCATAAGCCGTATGTCCACCGCAAGCGAATTGCATAGAAACAGTATCTTTATTTTCAATGACGTACCTCATGATAAGGCGATTATCGATAAGAGAAAATTCCACTCCAAATGTAAATTGATAAGGATATAATTTTTGAGTTTGAGGAGAACTTTCTAAAGTGAAAATACACTTAGAATTTCCTTTCTGCTCAAAGTGAAGATTGTCATTGTTACGGATAATTCCATGTTTTGGCATCGCATATTCATTCCCATCTAACATAACCTTCCCTTCCTTTATTTTACCTATAGCAGGAAACAGGACCGGGGAACTACTTCCCCAGATAGCATCATTTATTTGCCAAATAAATTCTTTCCCAGAAGCTTTATCTTTTAAAGACCTTATTTCGGCCCCAATAGATTCAATGGAACAAATTAGGTTTTCGTTTTCTATAGTGTAGAGCATAATGAATTATGTTTTATGTAAAAAAACAGAATAGAGCATTTGCTAAATATCCCGTTTTATTTCAGAACCCTGATTGATTAATAGATTCTTCCATTTCTCCAGCTATCTACCGCTCTAAACCAGCTGCTTTTAAAGGCTGGAGAACGCGCTAAACTGTAGTCATTGCCGCTAACAGGATTAGCAACTTTATGAAAGACAAAACTAATGGACATCATATTATTTTCTTCTCCATAAATCCAATTTTCATAGGTTTCATGTTTGTAAACCACATTAGGAGTACCGTAAATAATGTAGATTATTCCTCTATCTGTTTTCCATCCTTCAAGGTAAGAAGTGAAGTAATTGTTCGCGTTTTCTACTCGGGTATAATATTCTCGTATTAGTGTACGCGATCTTTCGTTACTTCCGCCTAGATTAAGCCAATGTTTGTCTACTGCTAATTTCTTATTTTCTGACTCCATCAATGCAGCATACTCTTTTTTAGTAGAAATATACCGCATTGGACCTATCATGTTCTCAGGACTTTGAACTTTTGGAAAATGCTCTTGAAAACTGAATAAAGTAGGCCCCGAGTTAGTTGTTTCCGAAGCTTGTAAATGGTACAATCCTTTTTCTTTAATGATATAGTTAATAGTCTCCGAAGAATCAAACTCCAACTCAGAGGTCAGTTTTGGTTCGTGGGTCAATGTTTCGTCTTCTGCAGAGGTACTAAAAGGTGGTTTTGCAATTGGTAGGTCAGTAGAGTAGTATTTTAAGGTTAGTGTTTCTGATGGATTGGTAGTGTTTTTTACGATATGAACTTTCTCATTTGTCTTAAAGTTGTTTTGAAAAAGGACATTTCTATTAGAATCTAAAATTAGGAAGTTTTGAGGATTGTAAATGTCTAGTCTGTTTACTATTAATCGTTTTCTGATGTAATGATCTCGCGTTAAATCAGTAATTGTAATGACTAAGTTGTAACGTTTTCCTGGAACCGTTTTTAGGTTTATTATGCCATTTAAAAACTTTTTTTGCTTGTTCTGACCAACATCTGTGAAATTAATTGAAGCACTATCAGCTATTTCTTTAGTTGATAAGTCTGTCAGGTCATACTGGATTAAAAGATTTGCGCTAAATTCAGTTTCGGTTCTTTTTTTCGTGTAGAGAAGATTGGCAGAATTTAGTCTAAAATGCAACTCACTTAATGTGTCATTTTTATGAAAGACTCTATATGTTGGATCGATAAGATTTAGACCTGGCATGTAAATTCCGGCAACATTTTTATTGCCACCAGTTCTTTTTGATGATTTACACGCATAAACAAATGCGATACAAGATAATATGATAAGTAGTTTACTCTTCAATTTGATTGTTATTATCGTCTAAATATTTTGTATCAATTTGCTTTGATGTTTTTGCACCTAAGATTCTAATTTTTTCCGCTCTTCCTATTAAATTCCCAGACCCTGTTTTTAATTTGTTAATAGCACTGTTGTAGGAGTCTTGAGAAGTTTTAAGTCCTTTGTCAATTTTTTCTAAATCACCTAGGAATCCAACAAACTTATCATAAAGCGCTCCACTTTGTCGCGCAATTTCCAGCGCATTTTTTGTTTGTCGTTCTTGTTTCCAAACAGAAGCCACTGTTTTTAACGTAGCAAGTAGGGTGGTAGGACTAACGATTACAATTTTTTTATCCCAAGCATAATTATAGATATTGCTATCGTTTTGTAAGGTAAAGCTAAAGGATGGTTCGGAAGGCATAAACATCAACACAAAATCAGGGGTATTTAAACCAGGTATCTGACTGTAATCTTTTTTTGACAATAAGTCAATGTGGCTTTTTACAGATGCTAAGTGTGCTTTAACTTGTATAGCTCTATCATCTTCATCTTCAGTGTTCAAATAGTTTGTATACGCCGTTATAGAAACCTTAGAATCAATTATAATCTGTTTATTGTCGGGAAGACTAATGATAACATCTAATCGACTTCCGCCACCTTCTTGGTTCGTATAATAATCTTCTGTTTTATATTCTTCACCTTTAATTAGACCAGAGCTTTCTAGTATTTTTTCCAGGATTAATTCTCCCCAGTTCCCTTGAGTTTTAGAGTCGCCTTTTAAAGCTTTCGTTAAACTTTGTGCGTCTTCACGCATTTGTTGATTTAGCTCAGAAAGTGTTTTTACCTCCGTCATTAAAGCAGAACGTTCTTTTACCTCTTTAACATATTTTTCTTCCACTTTTTGCTCAAAAGTTTTAATGTTCTCTTTTAGAGGATTTAAAATTTCATCTAACCTTTTTTGATTGGTTTCAGCAAAATCAGAAGTGTTTTGTTTCAATAATTTGCTTGCAATGTTCTCGAACTCTAGGGTGAATTTTTTCTGCAACTGTTCAACTTCTTGTTTTTGGTCAGAAAGTTTTGTGGTAATGTTTTGGTTGGCTTCTTTTAACTGAGCGTTTTCAGTCAATAAAGTATTTTTTTGATCAGATAGCTTGTCCAAGCTTTCCTTCTGTTCTTTAAAAACATCTCGGGATGTTTCAATTTTTCCCGTTAATGCTCCTTTTTCTAAAGAGAGTTCATTT
>JACLAC010019965.1_pt1 | contig 12361 bp, 8 predicted proteins | sample 8027881 | NCBI WGS metagenome assembly JACLAC01 (sample SAMN15725517, study PRJNA655200) | protist metagenome | isolation source: fluorescence activated cell sorting (FACS) single amplified genomes of... | place: Spain: Blaines Bay Microbial Observatory, Mediterranean Sea | collected 2016-01-19 | reverse complement strand
TGCCGCGAGGAGGGCACCGGTGTTTGCGATGGTGAAGGTCAGCGTCGACTTGCCACCTTGTACGATGGACGTCGGGGCAAATGCCTTGGAGAAGCCGGGAACCGGCGCTGGCGTGTTGGTTGGGTCGTCGGGATAAACGTCAGCGTTGTCGCCGATCCCGTCGCCGTCCCGGTCGGACCACTCTGAGGGATCGTTGGGAAAGGCGTCACCGTTGTTGCCCACCCCATCGCCGTCGGAGTCCGCGGTTTCGTTGGGATCGTTAGGGAAGGCGTCGGCATTGTTGCCCACCCCGTCGCCATCAGAATCCGCGGTTTCGTTGGGGTCGTTAGGGAAGGCGTCGGCATTGTTGCCCACGCCGTCGCCATCGGAGTCCACGGACTCGTTAGGATCGTTGGGGAAGGCGTCACCGTGGTCACCCACCCCATCGCTGTCGGAGTCCGCGGTCTCGTTGGGATCGTTAGGGAAGGCGTCAGCATTGTTGCCCACCCCGTCGCCATCGGAGTCGACGGACTCGTTAGGGTCGTTGGGGAAGGCGTCGATGCCATCGTGGGATCCGTCGCCGTCGGTGTCGGGCGGCGTCCAGTTGCTCGACTCGAGATCGTCGATCTCCAAGAGGTAGGCCGCGAGTCGTTCGAGGTCCTGTGGTGAGAGCGACAGCTCGAGCGTGGTGTGTGCGGCGATGGCGTCGTGAATCATTGGCGCCGAGCCGTCGTGCAGATACGGTGCCGTGGCCCACAGACCGAGCAGCGTTGGGGTGTCGAGCGCGAGCTGCGGCCCGCTGTCCACCGTTAAGGTGCCCACGTCATGCATCGCCAGCGTTTCGCTGTCGGTGAAACTGGCCCCGGCGTGGCAGCTCGCGCAAGCTAGGTTATCGAAGATCACCTTGCCCGCGGCGGCATTCGCCGACAGTGAGCCGTCCGCCTCGCGGTTGGGGCTTACCCCCACCGTGTCCAGTGATGCGACATAGGCTGCGAGCGCGTCCAAGTCTTCGCTGAGTCCCGCCTTGGGATCGCCGAGCGGTTCTGCACGGGTGCCTTCGAAGAAGTCCTCGTCGCGCATCAAGCCCGTGCCCAGAGCGAAGCCGCGGATCTGCCCCTCGAAGTCTTGAACCTCGTCGAAGTTGGCCGACCAGTGCAGCGGGCCGTGACCTTCGCCCCGTCCGTGGAGGGGGATGGTGGTGCGCAGCCCTTCTCCGAACTGACCGAAATCCCAGGTGCGTCCATCGCCCCTGGCCGCGTTGTGGCACGACGCGCAGGACATGTAATCCAGCGCGGCGAGACGGTCGTCTTTGGCGTCGTAGAAGTGTTGCTTGCCCAGCAGCACCTGAGGCGTCAGGGTCTCGGCCGCGACGGTCTGTACGGTGCCCACCGAGGTGACGGACACGCCGCCAAATTCTACGATGTTGCTGATGTCGATGATCTCGACTGAGCGGTCCATGAAATTGTGCACCGCGAGGCGGTGGCCCTCGGTTGATAGCGCCAATCCCTGGGGTGCCCGGCCGACGTCGAAACGAGCAATCTCGGCGCCGACCAGGGTGTCGCTGACCGCGATCTGACGGTTGCCCTCGAGCGCGGTGAACAGGATGAGGCCGTAGGGCCCGAACGTCGCGTGGCTCGCCACCGACGCGTTGTCGTGGTCGATGCGCTCGATGGTCGACTCGGTGTCTGACGAGAGATCGATCCGCGAGCTCACCGCGCGTACCGTGTGGTCGAAGTCGAGGTCCATTCCGGGCCGCTGGCGGCCACCGAGAATATTGTCCTGCTTCGATGGCACGTAGCCCATGGTGCCGTCGGGTGAGAGCGCCATCGGTCCAATGTAGTTGGGCAGACCGGGCCCGGTGTTCTCGGTCTCTAGCGCGTCACTGTAACGAAGCACGATCGTGCTTTGGGTCTGGAAATCGTTGGTGTTCAGTGCAATGACTTCACCGCCGCCGAGCGTTGGGTCGGGAAACGTAGTGTCCTCACCGGACACCGGCGGGGTGATGAACCGCGAGATGTACAGGGTGGCGCCGTCGGGCGAGATGCCGAGGTGGCGAATGTTTGGTCCCACGGACCGCTCGCGGCGGATCTCGAATGTCGATACATCGATCTCTAACACCTCGCCGGAGTCCTCTAGCGCCACGTAGGCGACGTCGCTGACCGGTGAGAACACGAGCCCGTGCGGCGAGCGGCCTTCAACGCCGGCGCTCAAGTGGACCGTTGCCTCAACTGAGCGGCTAGCGGGGTCGATGACGTCTATCCGCGAATCGGTCTTGGAGACCACCCACACCCGTCCGTCTGGTGCGACCGCAAGTGAGCGCGGATCGCGCCCGACTGGGACCTCAGCGAGTCGGGTGAGTGTCGATGCCTCGATGGCCGTCGCGCTCGCATTGTCTGGATTGACGTTCCAGAGTTCGTTACGGGTGGGGTGGAAGACCACGCTGCTCGAGCTCAGGCGACGCACGCTGTCGTCGTTGGGGTCGATGTTGGCGTCATAGATGAATTGCGTGACCGAGAACGATTGCTCCTGCCCGAGCAACACATCGCGCACGGTGACGACGACGTTGAAACGCCCGGGTGTCATGAAGGTGTGACTGGCACTAGGATCGGCGCTGAAGGGCGTTGGCGGCGTGCCGTCGCCGAATGACCACTGGTATTGGAAGTTCGGGCTTGCCGACGCGGTATAAGTGAGCGCTCCGCCGGTCGCCGTGGCAGCATTGGCCGTCATCTCGATCTCGGAGAGTGGGAGCGACTCGTCGAAGAAGATGGTCTCTACCTGGGCCGCGGTGCCGTGTGAGACCGCGACCACGTACATGTTGCGGCTTTTGCTGGTGTACTCGCTGCGTCCCAGCGAGACCTGGCCGGCCGGGAAGTTCTTGCGATAGATCCGAAAGGGCCGATTATTGTCGGTGCTCCTGATCTGCCAACCGGAGACGAGCTCCCAGCTCTGTAGCCAGCTCGCGGTGCTGCTCTGGCGTTCGTCGTAACCCACGTACACGGTGCGTGGGGCGGCGAGCTGGAATCGAATGTTGACGTTGGCCCGCTTGTCGTTGTTGGCCGGCCGGATCGAGGTCAGGCCATTCAACTCGGCTGGCATGCTGGTGTACGTATAGTTGCGATCGATGAAAAGACGCTCGCCGGGTGCCATGGTGCCGAACCGGTAGTTGTTCGGGGTGAGGGACGATGCCGCCGCACCGCCCCCGTCGCCGGAAATGTTCTCAAACGTGCCCGAGGCGAACACACCGCTCCAGCTCATGCCATCGGCTGACAGGTTCACCTCGTAGTCGGCCACATGGCCAGTTTCGCTGTCCGAGCGCGGTAGATATGAGATCCCCGTGATCCGGTGGCCGGTGCCCAGATCGACGATTAGGTCGTGAGGGTAAGTACCGTCGTTGGCGCTTAGCCAGAAGGTGTTCGAGTCGCCGTCGATCGCTTGGGAGGCTGCAGCGCAACGGAGACCATCGGCTACATCGTGATGGAAGCGGGCGCGGTGATGCTGGGGACCCAGACAGTGGAAGCGGGCTTAAGTGCCGACACCATTCTGGGTGCCGACGACACCGCGCCGTTCGCGATCGCCATCGGCCTGCCCGATGGAACGTCCGTGATGTCATCGGCCGGCATGGATGGTGGCAACGGCGGATGGCCAGCCCACCAGCAAGCGCCGTCCGGCACCGCGCTGGCCGTCTTCATCGACGAGGACCAGGCGGGCGACGCAGAACGCCATCACACCACCGAGCAGGCCGCCTACCTCGTGATCAGCAACTGAGCCGCCGCGGTTCCGGCCCCTGGGGACCGGAACCGTTCGCTCGGGTGACCGTGCCGACAGGCTCGAACACCACCTGTCGCCATCGCCCTACTCGATAACACCCTCCCTGCCCTCTCTCGCTTGAGCCGAGCCATTGACCGTTTCTTCGCGCTCAACGAGACGCGCTCTTGCCCCTATGGGAAAGATCGCCGATGAGACTACGCCCGCTTGCCGGGGCGCGAAGATGCGCGCTTCGTAGTGCTCTGACACCATCGGCTCGCCCTTCGTGCGGAGCGCACGACAGGATGCGACGACGCCTCATCCCTCTACGTTCCCCGCTCAGCCAAACTTTCCGTCCCTAAGGGACCCGCCGTAACACTGGCTCTCGAAAAAGCGCGCTAAGGGGTTGGAGGTAACATCCGCGTGTCACCCTAACTTGTCCCCATCCGACAGCTATCAGCTCGGAGTCCTTTGCCACGCCAGCGCTCGGGCACGACGGAGATACGAGCCCCGCGTGCGTGCCGCATCAGGATCTGGCCTCGCCCCTCATTCACCGCCGAATGCGGCCGTCACCGCAGCCCGAATGGGATCTTGCGACGTTGCGGGGGGTAGGCACATGCGGTTGTGAAGGATCGCAACCGCAGTCTTTGTGTCGGGATCGCACCAGCCGATGGAACACCCTGCACCGGGATGACCAAAGGCATTGGGGCTGGTGCCGATGAGACGCCCGAGATTCTCCGGCTGTGTGTTACCCGACAACCAAAACCCAGCGCCAATTCGGACCACGATCCCTTGGACGTCGTCGATCTCATCGGTTGCGGGGCGTGGAACCGAAAAGTTCTTTACGGTCTCCTCGGGGAGGAGTCGTGCGCCGCGCAACGCACCTCCGTTCGCTAACAAGGCGAAGAAGCACGCCATGGCCCGAGCGGTGGAAAAACCACCCGCGCCGGGGATGCAAGCTTGCCGGACGTCGGAGCGACCAAATACGCCCTCGCTGGTGCCGACATTCGGGGGGATCGCCTTGAGTCGCGGGGCGTCCGGCGGCATCGGGCGGGGCGGTGGGTCGATGAGCGTGGCGACACGACCGTGCTCCGAAGCCGGAACCCCGATCCACAGATCGTCGCTAATGCCGAGCGGCTCGAGAATTTCCTCGTGCACGAACTGGCGAAAGTCCCTGTGCTTGACGTCGGTACGTCGCACCACCTCGGCGATCAGCCAACCAAAGGTATAGCTCTGATACCCGTTCCGCGTCCCGGGCTCGAACATCGGTGCCATACCGGCCAGGCGCTCGCACATCCATGCGAAATCGGCCATTCGCTCGGGCGTTGCGTCGCTCGGCATATGCCAAAGCCCCGAGCGATGTTGCAGCACGTGACGCACGGTTAAATTCGCTTTCCCGTTTTCCGCGAACTCGGGCCAATAACGAGCAACGGGTGCATCACAATCGACGAGGCCGCGGGCTAGCTGGATGTGCAATGCGACCGCGGTCACCGCTTTGATAACGGAAAAGGTAGGGAACAGCGTGTCCGTTGTGACGAGCGCACCCGTGGCGGGATCGGCTACACCCGCGGAGATGTCGACGACGAGATCCTCGCCGCTGTAAACCGCAACCTGCAATCCGACCTCGCCTCCCTCAGCAATGGCCTGGCGGACTGCGTCGCTGAAAGGTGCGACCAAGTCATCTCGGGTTTGGCCCACAAGTAAGTTCATCACGGTCTCCCGTCCATCCCAGTGTGGCTCGCACGACCGTAAGCCTCTTCCTCTACCGGAGCAAGCATCGGTGTCCTGCGACCATTCCAGCCCCGAACGCCTGACTCACAGAAATCGCCGAGGTCACTAGCATCGAATCGGTCTTTGAGCCGAGGTCGATCCTAGGAACGTGGGCGTTCTCACAGCGAAAACTGAGCCATCGAAATACCTTCCTCGACCACCCGAGTCTCGGGCCACCGGTGCGGCGGCTCCGGGACGTTGCACTCCGAATGATTGTGGTGCGACAACGAGGGCTTACCTACTGACCACACCATCGGGGCGCTTGCATTCGGCCGGCACCCTGCCGTCATCAGGGAAGCGCAAGGCGCGGTTAACGATGTCGTGGAACCTGACGTCACCGCGCGTCCCGGCGCTGGGTGGACCAACCCCCGTCCCCGCGCGCCGTAGAGGAATTCCTGCTCAGCACCCTGCACTGGAGCCCAGCGCTCGTGAAGAGCCCAACCTTCCCTGCGCCGATCAAAGCAGCGTCGATTTGACCGGGCGGCGCAGTTACGAATTGCCGCGTCGGCTAAAGGCTGGAGCGAAGCTCACAATCTCTCCGCGCTTCTCCGCGCGAACGCACATCCATTCTAGCGGCCATAAACCCGACCGCCTGACGCTTCAATGATGTGCCTTTATCGTGAACCCCAGCGAGCGCTGGGGAGATGTCGCATGGATGGGCTTGACTGAGGCGTTGAGCCAAATCTACTGCTGGAAGTCGAAGTACTCCCGGTAGCGTCCCTTCGACTCGTCAAGGTGCTGGCAGTACTGCCACATGCCACCATTGTAGTTTCCGTCTTCGCGGCGGTTATCCTCGCCTTCGAAGTTGTAGTATCCCGGCGTGCATTCCTTGTTGCGGTTGGTCGTGCCACGATATTTGATGACCTCGCCCACCCACCATTTCTCCGTATCGCGCTTGGCGTCGATGGTCGCGTAGCCGGTCTCGCGCGTGTACTTAATGCACTCGGCGATGTGAAACCCCTGGGTTTGGAGCATGAAGGTCAAGTTGAACTGGAAGCTTGCCTGATAGCCGCCCATGATGAACAGGTTTGGATACCCGGCAGAGTGGATGCCGAAGACGGTCCGCATCCCTTCTTTGTACTTGTCGTTCAGTTCCAGACCATCGACGCCGCGGATGTCGTTATAGATGCCGGTCACCTGCACTTCGAAGCCGGTAGCGTAGATCAGCACGTCAACCGGGTATTCCTGACCTTCGAACACCGGCCCCCGCTCGTTGATTTCGGTGATGCCCTGGCCGTCGGTATCGACCAGATGGACGGTAGGAATGTTAAAGGCCGGTAAGTACTCATCGTCATAGGTCGGCCGCTTGCAGCGGTGCATATACCAAGGCTTCAGCTTTTCTGCGGTCTCCGCATTCTCAACGGTCTCCTCGATGCGGCGGTGCAGACGCATCTGGTGCTCGATATTGTGATTCTCGTAGCGCTGAGTACGGAGCGCTCGGTCCATCGCCTCGATCTCTTTGCGCTTGTTCAGGTCCGGCTTCGTACCGAGCACATGCCGGTCGAGGCGCTGCTTCTGCCAGCCGGGCTTGAGACTCGCAGCCCATTGGGGATCGGTCGGAATGTCGTCACGGATGTCAATGGCCGATGGCGTGCGCTGAAAGACATGAAGTGACTTCGCCGCCTTTGCGAGGCGGGGTATGATCTGCACAGCCGTCGCGCCGGTGCCGATGATGCCGACCCGCTTGTCCTTTAGATTTTCCAGATCATAGCCGCAAAAATCGAAGTCAAAGCGCGAAGAGTGGAAGGCATGACCCTCATAGCTCTCCATCCCCTTGACTTTTGTTAGCTTCGGCTTGGCGAGCGTACCGTTTGCGACGATGACGAACTTCGCGGTCAGCTTGTCACCACGGTCGGTTGAGAGCCGCCATAGCTTTTCCTTCTCGTCCCAGTGGGTTTGAGTCACCGTGGTCTGAAAGATCGCCAGGTCATAGAGATCGTACTTGTGGGCAATCGCCTGGCAGTGGGCAAAGATTTCCGGCCCCTTAGCAAAAAAACTTTTCGGCACGTAGCCAAGTTCATCCAATAACGGCAGGTAGTCATAGGAGGACACATCACAGGCCGCGCCCGGATAGCGATTCCAATACCAGGTGCCGCCCACGTCAGAGCCTTTCTCAACGATGCGGATGCTTTCCACGCCGCGCTCGCGCAGACGCGCCGCGGTCAGAAGGGCGGAAAAACCGCCGCCGATGAACAGGCATTCCACGTGGTCCTCGATCGGATCACGCTCGATCTTTTCTTCCGCCCAGGGGTCTGTCTCGTATTTTTCAAGTTCACCCGTGAGGTCGGAGGTGTATTGGCTGAGCCCCTTCGGCCGGTAGGCGAGACGCTTGTCACGTTCTTCGGCGAACTTCGCCTTGATATCGTTGTAATACGCCTGCGGCTTTTCGTTCCCTACGGTGGGGTCGAACGCCGCCCGGCGAGCCATCTTGTTCGGGTCGTTAACCTGGCCCGGTTTGTCCTTCAGTTGCGCGTCAGCCATTTACTTCCATGCCTTCCAATGCTGCGGTAATCGCGGCAGCCCACTGGAATCGGCACGTCAGAGTGATGCCAGAGTGGCTGCGGCGGTGTTAGGGACAATAGTGTGCCGCAATCAACCACATTTCACCGTTCGATGACAATCTCATGGGGCGCCGGCGCTCTGCGCGACGACCGCAGACTAATTCGTCGGATAGGTAGCGGAACGCTTCTGCCCTGCCAAGGTTCACGGCCTTGCCCCCGTCCAGTACGAAAGCCGTGCCTCGACCACTGCAATAGCAACACCCCGTCCGAGGAAACGGCTCGTTTCGGGGACTGGCGCGGGGCATTCACGCGCATCCTCCTCGGGCACGACCAACACCAAGCGTCAGATCGCTGCTGCCCGCAAGCGAAGCCGTTCGAAAGGAGTAGGCACACGACAGTTGGCGACAGTCCGAACAAAGCGCAAGCGGCAAAACGAAAAATAGACTGGACGTCGCTCAGACGGACTCGGACCGGCAGTGAAGGGACGCGCTTGCACGTCAGGTCCCAAGCTCAACACAGCGGCTAATCATTCCGCGTGTCGAATAAACACCACAATACGTCGATTGATAGCACGATTTTTCGGACTGGCCACCCCGCCCGCCCCAATGTTCGGCACCTTCGGTCGGGTCTCTGCGAATCCCGTCGCCGACATCATTGCCGGGTCGAGCCCCGCCCTTTCGAATAGGTGCAACACATTGATCGCCCGCAGTGCAGAGAGCTCCCAGTTAGAGGGGAAGCTCGCAGTTTTTATAGGCACATCGTCCGTGTGACCCTCTATTTCCACTGTGTACGCCGCGATCGGCAGCGAGGCGATGATCCGGCTCAATCCCGCCAGCGTTTGTTGCATGGCCGGTTTCACAACCGCTGAGCCGGAAGAAAAAAACGAGCTGCTCGAAAGCTCTAATTTGATGCCATCTGATTGCAGTTCAGTTGACATCTGACCTTTCAGATTTCGTGCCGCAATTAACTTTTTGACCAATTTCTCCACGTCAGGCAGCGGGTTCCTTACGGCAGCGCCTTGCCCAACCGCCTCTTTTCCTTGCTGAACGGGCCGGTTCAACGACTCATTGATACTCTGTGCAAGCTTCTCGAATCTATCGTGGTTCACCTTCGATGCCGAAAACATCACCACGAAAAAAATCAATAACAACGTAATGATATCGCCGTAGGTGACTAGCCAGCTGGAATCATCGTCAAATTCGGATTCTTCTAAATTTTGTTGATCACTCACGACGATTTCACCCTGCTGAAGAGGCGCTATTGAAGTGTATTTCAGGGGCCAGAAAACTATTCAAATGATCCTGAATCTGGCGGGAATTCGCTTGAGAAACCAACAACATAAACGCGTCAATAACCAGTGAATTTCTAAACTTTAGGATCTGTTCTTTCTGCTCCGCTCTGCGCGCCGCAGGTTTAAACAGGAGTTGCGCAAGGATCACTCCGTAGAGGGTCGTGATTAATGCCAGCGCCAAGCCCATTCCCAAGTTGCTATTTCCACCATCGAGTTCCGATAGCATGATAATCAGCCCAACCAAGGTTCCAATCATGCCAAAGGCAGGTGCAACGCTGGCCATGGTGTTGAGAATTCTTGCCTGCACCATGTTCCGCTCGTACGTCGTATTCATCATGGTAGTCAGCTTCCACCTGAGGTCCTCCTCCGTATACCCCGACAGAAACAGATGAATGCAATGACGAAGAAAAGAATCTGCGTTTCTTTCCGTTTTTACGAACACCTTCTCTAATTCAGTAATACCTTCCTTAGCCCCAACTTTGCCCCAGTTGATGATCTGCTCAACTTCGGTATACAGCATTTCGGGTCTATATTGAGTCGGAACCACGACCCGAGCCAGGGTGCCCAGTGCCCGCCAGACATACCGACCTTCATAGGAAATCATGGTCGCGGCTAAGGTGCCTCCCAAGACGAGCATTAAGCTCGAAAAGCTCCAAAAGATAAAATACTGCGTCGTATTAGAGACAACCGCAAAGACGAACAGCCCCACACCGATAAAGATCCCAAACAAGGTGCTAAGGGAAATTAGTCGCATCAAAGTCTCCTTTCATGCTGCTTACCCCCAAAAGATCGGGGTCAAGCAGTACGTATTCTGCTCTTTTAGAGGCTAGCACGGCCCATGACGGCGTATCATACGTGCCTTAATTCTTCGAAATGCCGAGCATCCGTATATCTGACGACTTAGATTCTTATTTGGCTAGGGACGTCACCCTGAGCATGAATTAAAACGCCAAAATCGACAACCCGGGGCGAACAGGTCCCCATCCGCTGGGATCAACGAGTGGTGATTGATTCCGTCCAGATATAGATCGCTTGTCCGCGGTGCGTTCGTTATCCATTAAGCGCTTAAAACGTTCGGCTGTCATGACCGCTAAGCTCACTTCCTGTTTAGTGCTATTGGCACCACACACCTGAGCGCCCCATAGCCCATCTACATTCATCCAAACTTGAACCGTACCGCGGTCCTGACCACCGACTCCCTACAATAATACCCGTCAACCGCCTCGGCTAGCTGCGCAACAGACGCTATCAGCGGAATCCAAGCGACAGACAGCTCACGCTCTGGACACAGCGCTGACTAGCCAATCCCCTTTCGAGGTGGACCGGCAGGAACTGCCGACTGGTCCGCCAACGTAACGCGCTTGAGAACCATTCGTCCTATGTACCCCCGAAGTACTCCAACCTTCTGGAGAGCCGACGACCAATAGGGGGCAATTGAAACGTGCTTCGCTATCGGGGCACGAACTGCAACGAGCCCATCTAGATCCTGGAACTTAACTTCAGCCTGGGGAGCGATGGTAAACCGAGGTGAGCGACATCCCCCCTGGTCGATAGCGCCGATGTCAGGGGACATCTAAGTTGACTGTAGCCAGCGTCGTTCAGCGGGTAACGCACCGAGAGTGGGGGCTAGCTGGCGCTGGAGATTGCCCGACACCGGTTTGGTGATGATACAGCCCACCGGTCACGATCGGCCGGCACCTCGGTATTTAGGAATTAAAGTATCATCGCGTTTCTCGAATAGCTCTGTCGAAAACGAAATCACCCGCCCTCGTCCCGCTGCTTTCGCGAAATATAATGCCTTGTCAGCATTGTTGAGCAATGTATCTAAAGTGGCGCCATCCTTCTTGTACTCTGCGATACCCGCGCTAAAGCTTACGTTAGTTACCCGCTGCTCCGGCGTGATGATATCGCCATCCTTTATGGATTCTAAAATACCGTCTATGACTGCACACAAATCTGAACCCGAGCGACTATAGCTGAATGCGCAAAACTCCTCGCCGCCTAAACGGGCAAAGAAGCAATCACCATCGAGGGCGACATCAACCTGCTCCGAAAAACATTTCAAAACATGGTCGCCAAATTCATGCCCATATCTATCATTAAATTGTTTGAAATGATCTATATCGAGAATACAGATTGAACCTAAAGTATTCGAATCATTATTTGCATACTCTTCGAATTTTTCGAAAAGCGCCCTACGATTGTGAATGCCCGTTAATGCGTCAGTATAGGCCATTTCATAAAGACGCTTACCTTGCCTTTCCATGATGGCGGAATACGACCGCAAAGAATATTCTAATTTTTTTCGTTCTGTGATGTCAGTGCCAACAACCAGTAAGTCACCGGAGGAGTGGCGGTTAATCACAAACTCTACGCTCATTCTAATGCGCCCATCTCTGAGAGATGTCACAAATTTACACGGCTGCTTTTCTGAATAATTAAATAGACAATTTTTGAAATTTTCTTTGCCGTCGTTGTTGTCGAAAAATTGAGCGATTTCCTCTGTCTCGCTGCCGATCAATTCCGCGAATCTAGCGCTGACAAACTTAGTGTGAAGCGTCTCTTTGTCGAAGGTGGCGACCACGACTCTCAACTCGTCAATGAGTGCTTCACTCATCCTGCTCAGCCAGCCACTATCAACGACTTTTTAGAAGCAATTAGGTTCACTAAGGTCGAAATATCGTCCTCTTCAACATTAAAATTTCTTAAAGCGTCTATTAGAATTTTGACCACTTCATCCCACTCAACATCATTAATGTTGAGACCACTATGGCCTGCCTTCAGCAGGTCATCGCCGTAGGTACCTGGCCCCCCCATGGCTACAGCGATAAATTTAGTCTGATGTTCAATTAATTCTTGCATATCGACTTTATCGAACATATAAGACACTATTTCAGATTCCAGAACCGCATCATAAAAAGCACCTACGATGGGGTAAAGCGACCCAAATCCACCATACTTTTCAAAAAGGCTGATCGAAGGCATTAGATTCCCGTTATCGTAACGTCGTTACCCTTAATGTATGAACCATACTATTTATGTGGCTGCGTAGCATCGCCTGTTTGCTGCATAGCCG
>JACLAC010010833.1_pt1 | contig 12364 bp, 11 predicted proteins | sample 8027881 | NCBI WGS metagenome assembly JACLAC01 (sample SAMN15725517, study PRJNA655200) | protist metagenome | isolation source: fluorescence activated cell sorting (FACS) single amplified genomes of... | place: Spain: Blaines Bay Microbial Observatory, Mediterranean Sea | collected 2016-01-19 | reverse complement strand
CAGTGGCAGCAGTACGCTCAGCAGAGCACTATGCTCCAAGGCTATCTGACCGAATGGCAGCTGAAATACGGCTACCAATCGGGATTGTTGACCTTGGATGATCAGGGTCGAGTGCAAGCCACGACACCGGATGCAATCGCAATCCTCAGTTCCATGGCACCGCCTCAGTACCAGCCTGTTGCCGCGCCGCAACCGGCATGGGCTGGTGGATCCGCGACCTACATTGGAACCGTTGGCCAGCCGGCGCAATCCGGGTTTCAGCCTTCCAACGCGTCTCACGACGACCCGTTGAGCGATGACATCCGCGCTATGCTGGAGGCGTCTTCTCAGCGGCAAGCAGGGGCAGCGGCTTCGTCCAACCGCTAGGGCCGTGTCTCGGTGATTTCAAACAAAAGGGGTTCAGTGCCACGCGCTGAACCCCTTTTTCTTTCGGTAGCCGACGGCCTTGTCTTTGGGTCAGAGGCTGAAATCACTGCTCAGGATCGGCACGAAAACCTCAAAACCCTCAACAAACCCCTCCCGATCCGCGACGCTCAGGTCAAGGGGGTAATACAACGTGGTGGTATCGGCCACTAAGGTGCCCCGCCACTGGATTTGCGCGCTCGTGGTGCTGATCAAATTGACATCAATGTCTGTGGTGACAGGACCGTAAAAGAAGTTCTGGCCCGCTTCGAGGCTATCCGACGCAGCCTGCATCAGCTGCGGAGAGGTCAGGCCGTTGTTATCGGACACAACCACGTTGACCAGCAGATCAAAGCCCAGCCCATCGTCCTGTGCGATCATTTGCGCATAGGCGCTGGATAGGTTGGTTGGGGCATTGATGGTGGGGTCAGCCGAGGTGACCTCCCAGTCAGTGGTTCCGGAAAACGCTTCTACATCCAAACTCAATTGCGGAAATGAGCCGGGCAAAGTGTTGCCCGCGCTGGAGGCGAGGTAGTCGGGCGTATGGATGGCTGCGGTCTGGTTGCTGCCCGTTGAAATGCCATCAGCGTCGGTGGAGGCGGCGTTTAAGGCAGCCGTGGGTGCGGTAACGCCATCCTCTGCCTGCGCACGGTCTTGCAACCCAACAACCCAGAGGGCAACTTGGACAACAGGCATAAAAAACTGTCCGGCAAAGGCGAAGAAACCGTTCATGAAGGGCAGCGCGAAACGTTGAAGCAGCCCACTCCCTACGCCGAGACCTCGGCCAAAAACAAGGCCAAACCGTGAGCTTACTAAGCCTCGTGACCCGTCCGAACTGCAACTTGGCGCTCAAACAGCTCAGTTCGGCTCAGCTTAGATTAGGTCGGTGTCCCAAATGTCCACGAGCGTGTTGAACGCTGTGTCGATGTCATGCGCATCGTCGATTGAGAAGCTCAGGGGCAGATACACCTGATCCAGCGCGGCGTTTGCCGTGCCTGAAAGCGTGATCAGGCCCGCCGTCTCCAACGCGTCCAGCTCCACGTCAACAGAGGGTTGGATCAAGGGGCTGAAAAACGTCAGGTCGGTCATGTATTGCCCCACACCGTCGGCCAGCTGTTCGAGTGAGGTCTGTTCTAGACCATTGGCATCGCTGAGGACAAACTGAAGGATCAGGTCCGCGTCCGAGCCGGAGGCGGTTTCAATCCACGCTGCTGCGACCAGCAGCTCGGTCTCTTCTGGGCTCACCTGAAGGGCAGGGGTGTCCTCTGACCAATTGGAAATTTGATCCAGCACGATCGCGCGATCGACTTGTTCGAAGCTGCCTTTGGGCGAAGGTTGAACACGGTTTTCCGAGGAAAGATGAAGCTGTGAAGCTTCAGCCGTGTTCAGCAAATCCTGACCAGAATGGTCGCGTGCTCCGAAATTGAGCCAGTCCAAAGTCCAAACAAACAAGCCTTGCGCGCCCTGAAATATAGACGCAAACATAGCAAAACTCTCTCACTGAGCCGAAGCTCGAATATCGCATAACACAGCAATATGTATGCCAATCAGGCGCATAAAATAAGAGCGGTGAGCGAGGGGACGCGTTGAGTTTCCAACTAGAATTCCCATCGCCTGTCCCCGTTTTGAGACCAGTTTCCTGTGTCGATTCGCAATTTCGTAAGCAAAAAGGGAGGTTGAGCGTTGTCGCATCTCGAAATCGAGCGTTCGAAAAGTGCGGTGAGAAATTTTTTCAGTTTTCCTCGGGAAACTTTGGCGCGAGGATCCGCCGTGGCATTAACGAGAAACAATAAAATAAATCGATTATAATTTGGTTTTGGTTTGCAAATACAACCAATCCCTAAAATTTGTGAAATAAGAGACCTCGAGCGGAATCGTTGAACCTTTATGAAACAGATTTATCGGACCGCTTTACGGTCAAAAGAGGTCGCAACATTCAGGCTGTTTAACTTGCGCATGTGTGGCTGTTCTACTAAGAGTTGGGGGCGTATATTCCAACGTTGACAACGTCAATCAAGGACATGATGCTGCGTTTAAAACTACTTTAGTGCGAAAGATTGATGGCAGTAGCGGCAAAAAAAGATGTGATGGGCATCATCAACCCTGAAGAGATGATGTCGAAAGCAGAGGAAGCTTGCGATTTCATGAAGGCCCTCAGCACGTCGACACGGCTGATGCTGCTTTGCAGTTTGATGGACGGCGAGCGCACGGTGACGGAGCTGGCTGAAATGGTAGGCGCGAAGCAGAGTTTGACCTCGCACCATCTGAACCGGCTCAAGCTTTCAGGCATTGTTTCCGCACGTCGGGACGAAAAATTCATCTACTACAGTCTCGGCAATACGGTTGCGAGAGAGATTGTTGAGATTCTTTACAGAGAATTCTGTAAGCCCGACTAACCGCCAGTCGATACTTTAGCTGTTTGGTAACCAAGGATGGTGGCCCTGCGTCCTGCGGTCCTTTTTATTCTTCCAATTCTCAGTCTACAGTGCACGTCCTTAAAGATCTTGTTTCTGTAACGGAGGAAATGCCTCGTGCCGGCTTTTCAGTGGAAAGACCCTTTTTTACTCGACGACCAACTCAACGATGAAGAACGCATGATCCGCGACAGCGCGGCGGCTTTCGCCCAGGCGGAACTGCAAACCCGCGTTGAAGATATGTACATGAACGAGACGGTAGAGCCGGGCATCTTTCCTTTGATGGGGCAGGCCGGGATGCTGGGAGTCACCATTCCTGAACAATACGGGGGCGTTGGCGCGTCTTACGTGTCCTACGGCCTGGTGGCCCGAGAGATCGAGCGGGTGGATAGCGGCTACCGCTCTATGGCGTCGGTTCAATCCTCGCTGGTCATGCATCCGATCAACCAGTTTGGCACCGAAGAGCAGAAAATGAAGTTTCTGCCCAAGCTTGCCTCGGGCGAGTGGATCGGCTGTTTTGGTCTAACCGAGCCCGAAGCCGGTTCCGACCCTGGCTCGATGAAAACGCGCGCGGAAAAGACCGCCACGGGTTATCGTCTGACGGGTTCGAAAATGTGGATTTCCAACGCGCCGATCGCTGATGTCTTCGTGGTTTGGGCCAAGTCAGAAGACCATGGCAACCGGATCAAAGGCTTCGTGCTTGAAAAGGGCATGGCCGGGCTGAGTGCGCCGAAGATCGCTGGCAAGCTGTCTTTGCGCGCGTCGGTGACGGGTGAAATCGTTATGGACGGCGTGGAAGTCGGCGAAGACGCGCTTTTGCCCAATGTTGAAGGGCTGAAGGGCCCGTTCAGCTGCTTGAACTCGGCCCGCTACGGTATTTCCTGGGGCGCGATGGGTGCCGCTGAAGACTGCTGGTTCCGCGCACACGCCTACGGCATGGATCGCAAGCAGTTCAAGCGTCCGCTCGCGGCCACTCAATTGTTTCAGAAGAAACTCGCGGACATGCAGACAGAAATCGTGCTGGGCTTGCAGGGGTCTTTGCGGGTTGGTCGGCTGATGGACGCAGGGCAGATGGCGCCGGAGATGATTTCGATTATGAAGCGGAACAACTGTGGCAAAGCGTTGGACATTGCGCGGATGAGCCGTGACATGCACGGCGGCAACGGTATCCAGATCGGCTATCAGATCATGCGGCACGCGGCGAATCTTGAGACGGTCAATACCTATGAGGGTACGCACGACGTGCATGCACTCATCCTCGGACGGGCGCAGACCGGTTTGCAGGCTTTTTTCTAGGCCTGTAAGCCAGCGCGGATCACGAAAGGTCGCACGGTGAGTACTTTTCCCTACGAAGGTCTGAAGGTTCTGGACCTCTCTCGCATTCTCGCCGGCCCATGGATCGGTCAGACGCTGGCTGACATGGGCGCTGATGTCGTCAAGATCGAGGCACCCGCCGGCGACGATACCCGCAACTGGGGCCCGCCGTTCATTGAGCGTGAAACGGGGAAGACAGCGGCCTATTACTTTGCCTGCAATCGTGGGAAACGGTCGATCGTCGCCAATCTTAAAGACCCATCCGAGCTCGCAAAAGTTCAAGAGCTTGCAGCGCAGGCCGACGTGATCATCCAGAATTACAAAAAGGGTGGTCTGGATAAATTTGCACTGGACTACGCAAGCGTGGCCGCAACCAACCCCGGTATCGTTTATGCATCGATCACCGGCTTTGGACAGGATGGTCCCCGTGCATCCCAACCCGGCTACGACCTGCTGATCCAGGGGATGAGCGGGATCATGGACATCACCGGACCCGAAGACCGCGAACCCCAGAAGATGGGTGTGGCCTTTGCCGACCTCTTTACCGGGGTTTACGGGGTGATCGGCATCCAGGCGGCTTTGAAGATGCGGGCGGAGACCGGGCGCGGTCAGGAAGTCGATCTCGCCCTGTTCGATACGTTGTCCGCGGTTCTGGCCAATCAGGGCCTGAACTACATGGTCACGGGGAAATCCCCCAAGCGTCGCGGCAACCGACACCCAAACCTGGTGCCCTACGAAACCTATCAATGCAGCGACGGCCACATCATTATTGCCACAGGCAACGATCGGCAGTTTGGGCTGTTGTGTGAAGTTTTGGGAATCCCGGAAATCGCAACCTCCCCCGCATTCATCAATAACGCCGCGCGAGTTGCAAACCTTGAAGAAATGGCGGACGTGCTCAACCGGGCAACGGGTGCCTTTACCCGGCTGGATCTGATCGACCAGCTGACGGCACGGGGCGTTCCCGCTGGCCCGATCAACACGATTGAAGAAGCCCACGCCGATCCTCAGTTCCTACATCGGGGCATCCGAATTGAGCCCGAGGGCGTTCCGGGCTTGCGAACGCCCTTGAAGTTTTCTGAGGCTTCGTTGAAGGTCGATAAGACCGCGCCTGCATTGGGCGATACAAATTTTGACGATATTGAGTGGTGATCATGAACGTACAGTTGCCCAATAATCTCGACGCCTATTGGATGCCGTTTACGGCGAGCCGCTGGTTCAAGGACAACCCGCGCATCATCGGGAGCGCGGATGGTATTCACTATACCACCATCGAAGGTCACAAGCTGATCGACGGGACGGGTGGGCTCTGGTGCTGCAATGCCGGTCACAACCGCAAGCCGATTGTCGCCGCGATTCAGAAGCAGGCCGAGACCCTCGATTTCGCGCACAGCTTCAACCAGGGCCACGCCATTGCGTTCGAGGCGGCGAACCGGCTGACCGAGATGACGCCTGAGTTCGACCACATCTTTTTCACCAACTCCGGGTCTGAGGCCGTTGATACCGCGCTGAAGATCGCGCTGGCCTATCATCAGGCGCGCGGCGAGGGGCAGCGGCGGGTTCTGGTGGGACGGCAGAAGGCTTATCACGGCATCAACTTTGGCGGTTTGAGTGTGGGGGGGATTGGCCTGAACAAGGGCCAGTTCGGCACGCTCTATCCCGACGCCAAGCACATGCGCCACACCCAGATATTGCCAGAGAATGCGTGCAAGCGGGGCCAGCCGGACCATGGCGCGCATCTGGCGGACGATCTCGAAGAAATCTGCCAGACCTACGGGGGCCATACGGTTGCGGCCTGTATCGTCGAACCAGTTGCCGGGGCAGGGGGCGTGTTTCCGCCGCCGGTTGGGTACCTGCAGCGCCTACGCGAGATTTGCGACCGGCACGGCATTCTGCTGATTTTCGACGAAGTGATCAGTGGTTTTGGCCGTATGGGGACGGGGTTTGCCTATCAGAAGTTCGGCGTGACACCGGACCTGATGACCGTTGCCAAGGGCATCACCAACGCAACCGTGCCGCTGGGCGGTGTCTTTACCACGGGATCGGTGCGCGAAGCGTTCCTTACCGGTCCGGAAACCATGCCGGACTTGTTCCACGGTTATACTTACTCCGGTCACCCCTTGGCCTGCGCGGCGGCGATTGCGACAGTGGACCTGTACCGGGACGAGGGGATCTTTGAGAACGCGGCCCGGATGGAACAGCCGTGGGAGGATATGCTGCATGGCTTGCAAGATCTTCCTGGCGTGATCGATATCCGGAACATCGGCCTGGTGGGTGCGGTTCAGCTGGAAAGCGCCGAGGTGCTTGGCACGCGTGGGCGGGCGGCGTTCGAAAAGTTGTGGGACGAAGGCGTGTCGTGCCGTCCGATAGGCGATAGCCTCGCCATGTCGCCGCCGCTGATTCTGACCGAAGACGATATTGGTCGCATTGGTGACATGTTCCGGCGCGTACTTTCGAGCCTCTGAGCAGTCCAGAATAACGGGACGCAAAGCACCGCCACAATCGGGACTTAGGCGATCAGGGAAGGCTGCTCGCATCAGACCAGATCCTGTGGCGCTTTCAGACCGCTGTCATGAGGCAACGAAGTGGGTTTTTGTCGCTGTTGAGCGATTGGCTGCTATGTCTTGCCCCAGTCGCGAGGTGCAGACCTGGGGGACAAAGTCGGCCCAGCTCGATCTGTTTTTTCTACAAAATTGTGACTCTTGATTAGAACGAGCAACAAATCTCCCAAATAAATCTACCCCTAGTTGTAAATAAGAGAAGTTCACAGCTTTATGGCTGTGTTGTGAAGGCGTTCAAAGCGACAACTCATTTCACGAAAGCGACAACATTGGGCAAGACGGCGAAAAGTGCATCAAATCAGCCGACAAGTTCGGGAGAAAGGTTTGACTCTCTCGGGTGTTCTTCCCTAGTTTGCCGGTGGTCTCAGACGTGGAGGAGGAGCTCTGCGTTTTTTGCACCCATGAAAAATAATGTCTCGGGAGGACATACACATGAAAAAGCTCGCGCTTATCGCAGCTTCCATCGCTACCGCCGCTTTTGGCTTTAGCGCTACGGCTAACGCCGAGTGTGGTGAAGTCACCGTTGGCGAAGCCAACTGGTCCACCGCTCAGATTCTCGCTCAGATCGACGGTTTCGTTCTGGAGCACGGTTACGGCTGTACCGTAACTTTTACCCCTACTTCCACGACCCAGACCATTGCGCTGGCTCAAGGTGCTGACAACGCTGTTGTCGTTTCCGAATTCTGGAACCTTGGTGTTGACCAGGACGTTTTGAATGACTCCATCGCTGATGGCGAAATCGAACTGACCGGTAAGCCTTTCCCAGAAGCTGGTGAGTTCTGGTACGTTTCTCCGTCGTTCGCAGAAGACTACCCAGAGCTTGACACCGTTGCAGAAGTTCTGGCTCGCCCAGACCTGTTCCCTTCCCCAACCGTTGACGGCACCGGCGCTTTCTACGGCTGTCCAATCGGTATTGGCTGGGGCTGTGAGCACAGCAACGCTGCACTCTTTGACCTGTGGGACATGACCGAGCTTGGCTGGACCCTTGAGAACCCAGGTTCTTTCGAGGGCATGAACTCCATCATCGTGGACGCTAACGTGTCCAACGGTTACTGGATTGGTTACTACTGGACCCCAACCGCTGTTGCGATTGAGAACGAGCTGGTTTCCCTGGACTGGGGCGTAGAAACTGTAACGCCTGCGTTCTGGAACGATTGTATTACCAAGTACCGTGACGAAGGTCGCCTGCCAGACGGTTGTGAAGTACAGCCAACGTCCTGGACGCCTTCCGACATCGCAACCGCTACCAATCCAGCGCTGCGTGACACCGGTGCTTACGACTTCATCCTTGCTCGTGAGCTGCCAATGGGCGTTCTCGGCGCAATGGACGGCTGGATGGCTTCCAACCAGGCTTCCGCTGCTGATGCTGCTAAGCACTTCCTGCGCGAGCACCAGGACCTCTGGACCTCTTGGGTTGATGCCGACGTAGCTGACGCAGTTCTGGCTGCTCTCTAAAGCTGTCAGTTAGATACTGAAGTGAGGAGGGGCCTGATCCGTCAGGACAGGCCCCTTCCTTTTGCCTAAACCAGACCATCTGAACCGTTAAAAAATAAGGGGAGCTTTCCGGATGGGCGACTTAAAATTCGAAGAGTTTGGAGATATTTGGATCTTCCTACTCACTGTTCCGGGACTGTTACTAAACATGCTCGTGGGGCTGGCACAATTCATCTGCATCAGCTTGCCACTGTCCGTTTGGGCCTTTGCTCAGTGGTTGGGTCCAACCATCATCGACATCCCCGTGATCCTGTTCAAAACGGCTCGGATTTTGGTGAATTCGGGCTATGGCCTGCTCAAAGGTGTCTTCAACTTCTTCTTGACCTTTGATTGGTCATGGAATGCGCTGAACGACTTCCCGTCGCTTCCCTCGCACATCAAAGCCCTGCTGAACCTCGGCGGTATCAACCAGCCGTTTGATTACTTCGCAGGCTCCTACGGCACAGCCGTTAAAGAATTCATTCTCCCACTGCGTCGCTCCATGAACGACCTGCGCGACTTTATTGACTTCATGCCTTGGCCTGTTTTCTTCGCGCTCGTACTGCTGCTGGTGTTTTGGGTTTCCCGTAAGATCGGCGTCGTGATGCTCGCCCTGGGCGCGCTGTTTTTCATCGGTATCTTTGGCCTGATGGACCTGGCATCGCAGACCTTCTCCCTGATGATCCTGTCGATCATCCTGTGCGTGGCGTTTGGTATCCCGCTGGGTATCTTCATGTCGGCATCCGATACGGTTGACCGGGCGGTCAAGCCGGTGCTCGACATCATGCAGACCATGCCATCGTTCGTATACCTGATCCCGGTCCTGATCCTGTTCGGCGTAAGCCCTGTTGCGGGTCTGATTGCCGTGGTGATCTACGCCATGCCGCCGGTGGTACGGCTGACCAACCTGGGGATCCGATTGGTTCCGTTCGAGGTGGTCGAGGCCAGCCACGCCTTTGGCGCCAATTATCTCCAGCGCCTGTTTGGCACGCTGATACCGCTGGCGCTGCCGAACGTGTTTGCTGGTATTAACCAGACGATCATGATGGCCCTGGCCATGGTGGTGATCGCGGCCTTGGTCGGTGCACCTGGACTGGGCGCAGAAGTACTCTCCGCGCAGGGTACGGTGAACCTGGCGCTGGGTCTGCAATCCGGTTTCGCCGTTGCTCTGATCGCAATTGTTATCGACCGCTCGTTCCACCTCTATGGTGAACGGATGCAGCAACACCGGAAGGTAGGGCACTAAGCATGAGCGCTAACATCAAGGTATCGATAAAAAATCTGTACAAGATTTTTGGTAACAACTCACAAGACGCGCTGCAGCGGGTTTTAGATGGTTTGGGCAAGCCGGAGCTGCTGGCCCAGCACAACCATGTCCTCGGCTTGAACAACATCAACATCGACATTCCTGAAAAGCGGGTGCAGGTCATCATGGGCCTGTCCGGTTCAGGGAAGTCGACGCTGATCCGTCACCTCAACCGTCTGATTGATCCAACCGCCGGCCAGGTGTTGGTGGACGGTGAGGACGTGCTCCAAATGGACGACAAGCAGCTCCGTGTGCTTCGTCAGAAAAAGATGAGCATGGTGTTCCAGAAGTTCGCCCTAATGCCGCACCGCACCGTCGCGGACAATGCGGCCTATGGCTTGCGTCTGCAGGGCGTTCGTCCCAGTGAAGCCAAGGAGAGGGCGCAGAAATGGATTGACCGTGTAGGTCTGACCGGTTTCGAAAAGTCCTACCCCAGCCAGTTGTCCGGCGGCATGCAGCAGCGTGTAGGCCTCGCCCGGGCTCTGGCTACTGACGCAGATATCCTGCTGATGGACGAAGCCTTCTCGGCACTCGACCCTCTGATCCGTACGGATATGCAGGACGTGCTGCTGGAGCTTCAGAAAGAGCTTAACAAGACCATTATCTTCATTACCCACGACCTCGACGAGGCACTGCGAATTGGTGATGACATCGCGATCCTTCGCGATGGCGGGCTGGTGCAGCAGGGCGATCCACAGGACATCGTACTTCGTCCCAGCGACGAATACGTCTCTGACTTCATCATGGACATCAACCGTGGCCGCGTCCTGAAGGTGCGTTCGATTATGGACGAGAAAGCTACAGGCGGTTCGTTGCAAATCGACGTCAATCTGGCGCTCGAAGATGCCATGCAAAAGATGAAGGATAATCCGGCCCAGCCGGCAACCGTCACCCGCGACGGCAAACCTGTTGGTGCGCTGGATATGCGGTCACTCATTGATGCAATTGAACGCCCTGCGCCCGAAACGGCGTCTGGCAACGTTTACCGATAATTAGTCCACGCGCCGGCGCGAATAGAGACTGAAGAGAGACAAGAGGCAAAAATGCTTAAATACATCATCGGGGCTGTTATCCTTGTGCTCATGGGGTTGGGCGGCTTTATGAATTACCAGCGTGAGCGTTCCGGCGCCTGTTCTGCAGATTACGTAAAGAACTACCTGCGCGGTGAACTCGTGAACCGCTACACTGAAGAGTCGCTGTTCTATTCGAACCTTGAGTCTGGCCTGAAGGATGAAGACATCTCTGCTTCATCCCGCAGCGAGCTTCAAGAGCTCAAGACGGCCATCGACGCTCAGCTCGAAGCTGGTGAAGTCGTATCCCGCGAAGTCAGCCCAAGCACGCGGACCAAGAAAACCTGTCTGACCCGCTTCTCGGTCAACGGCGGTTTCGTGGAAGCGCGATACAACCTGACCATCGAACCTATGCCAGGTCAGGATTTCGCAGAGCGCTATTCCAAGCGTCGTAAGAACATCATCCTGCTCGAAGAGCTTGAGCCGGGTAAGACCTACAACTCTGTTGAAGTGGCCGTGTTCTCCCGTCGCTCCTTCTATATGAAGGAAGACCGCTTCCCGTACGTGGAGTACGCGCAGGACTACACACCTGAAGAATCCATTTCGACCGGCGTTGTTTCTGAAATGCCGAAGTAAGATCCGGTTCTCCTGACTGCTTAAAAAAGCCCTCGCTGCTGTCTGGTAGTGGGGGCTTTTTCTTGGCAGATAAGAAACTGAAACATGCTGAAGGAACCCCGGTCGTGAAGCTGAAAACCCCCGAATTTGCCAGGCCAGCAGACGCTGACCAGCGCCTGAGCGTTGCGCCGGTGATTTGCTACCCGGTTGATACACTGCCGCCCGCGCCCCTGGACCTGTACCGCAGTGCGCGGGAGGGGATGGAGAAGATCGATGAAGCCCTTGCGCCCGCCCGCGACGCGGTGACGTTTGAAGTTCCGGCCGGGCATTTCTTTCGCATCTACTCCGTTGATGGCCCGCAAGTCGGAGACCTGAACCTGTGGAACGCCAACGACCTGTCCGAGCGCTTCTATACCGGCAAGACCCGCGCCCTGCACGGTACGCACCTGTCTACCGGCGACCGCATGTGGAGTAGCTTTCCGCACATGCGCCCGATGGCGACCATTACGGCGGATACGCTGGACTGGTACGGTTTCGACGCCTTTGGTGGGTCGGTTCATGATGTGATCGGTACACGCTGTGATCCCTATACCGCCAACACACTCAGCGGCGCGCACTACCACAATTGCTGCCATTCCAATCTCAGCCGAACCTTAGCCGCCAAGACAGGGCGGCCGGTCCACGAGGTCGAGGCTGACGTCCATGATGTGTTGAACGTGTTCATGTGCACGGGGTTCACGCGCGATACGCAGCAATACTTCATGAAATCCAGCCCCGTTCGTCCCGGTGATTACCTCGAATTTTTCGCCGAGATTGACCTGCTGGGGGCCTTGTCAGCTTGTCCGGGCGGGGATTGTTCCACCGAGCATTCGTCGGACCTTGCCGCCTGCCATCCGCTCAAGGTCGAAGTCTATCGCACCACCAATGATACGCTGACGCAGGCAAAGTGGCAGTCGCCACCCCGAAACGGCTACGACCGGAGCCACGGTCTGTAAAGACGCCCCACTCAGCCGCCTCGCTTGAGGCGTTCAATGACGTCGTGCAGGGCTTGCAGGAAGCGGGAGCGGTCGGCCTTGGAGAAGGGGGCGGGTCCGCCCATATGGCCGGCACCGGCTGCGGGGCCATCGCCCTTTGAGCCTACGGAGGAGCGGAGGTCGGCCATGATGCCCCGCGTGGCAACAGCGTTGCCGATGCTTGCATCCGTGAATGGTTTTCCGTTGCTGCCCAGAACCGTTGCATTCGCATCAAGGCAACGCTGAGCCAGCAGGA
>JACLAC010006995.1_pt1 | contig 12367 bp, 13 predicted proteins | sample 8027881 | NCBI WGS metagenome assembly JACLAC01 (sample SAMN15725517, study PRJNA655200) | protist metagenome | isolation source: fluorescence activated cell sorting (FACS) single amplified genomes of... | place: Spain: Blaines Bay Microbial Observatory, Mediterranean Sea | collected 2016-01-19 | reverse complement strand
ATGGAGCCTACCTCCTATTCAAAAATATATACAAACTAGTGAGAACAGCATGTAAGTGCATGCCTGATAAAGTGCGTTAACACGAAATGTACTCTCCGATTCATTTTCTGACAGTACCTTTTCCCTCATAGTATCACTTGTCTTTCTTCTTCCTCTCTCTCGTCACTAGTGCCCCCCTCAGCTGTGTAGCTGATATTCCATAATCCTTACAAAGTTTTCTCACCTTCTTCACCACTTCAGCTTTATCCTCTTTCATCTTCTGCTTCTTCAATTCAGCTAGCTTCTTCTCAAGTTCATCAATCTCATCAACATCCATCTGAGCAAAGTCAATGTCACTTGCTTTTGCCATGTTGTCACCGTGTCTAAAGTTTAAAAAGTGTTTGCTATGAATCAGTATTTACTTTGTACATCACATAGCCTTTCAGTCCCTCAGCACATCACAGTTCCCCTTACGTCTACCGTAGTATTGCCAACTGTTTGTCTACACTAGCTCAAACAGCACGTTGATTTGGCAACGCTGCTTGCGGCTTCATTGCTGCTAACTGTTGTTGCTGCCCCAACCTAGCATCATCATCCATACTTGCCTGTTTCTTCTTCTCGCCTGAATCTGCTTTTGGCATGTCCACGTAGCGTTTCACCCACTTTGTTCTTGGTACGGGTACTGTCTGCTTCACCTGCTTCACTTGAGGTGCTGCCTGCTTGCGTGCACCTGCAACTACAGATGCGCTTGTGCTCAACATCAGCTGTAATATCTCCAAACGCAGTTGCCAATCAGCTTTCTCTGTTTCAATCCGTATCGCCTCCAATGCCTGCTGTATTCCTGTGAGTATATTACTCATCTGTATTCTCCTGCATCCTTAAACCATGTGGAGCAAAATCACCACCCAAAAACTCTAAGTACTCCATGCTTTCATTCCGCACGCTGAAATTTTTATGCTGCAGGAGCCATTTTATGCTGCCAACCATTGTGCCTCCGCTTCCTCATTTATCGTGTTGTGGCACTCTCTACTTAGTTCTAGGAACTGCTTGCCAAGTTCACTGTGTGCACTAGATTCACACATACGCTTGCCATAATGCTGTAGCTTGCTGGCACAGATTGCCACGCTGCCCGTGCTCGCACCCACTCCTTTAAATCTCAACCCACGAGCATAGCTCTCACTCCTACCCAACCAATCCCTGCTAAACTCTGCTTCATTTGCCACTGCTCCAATACGCTTCAGCAGTGCATATACCTCTGTCAAAACCGTTCTCTGCATGTTTTCTCCCTGTGTTGCTAAATAACAGTAGCAGCCATCTATCTGCTGCTGTTTTTATTTAGCGGAGGATTGGGATGACACATACTGAATGGCAAAGGATAGCTGCAATACGGGAACAGGGTGCTGTTTGGACACGGCAGCAAAATTTCTGGCTATTTGGTACCTGCACTTGTGTGGATGGTACAGCTGTTACCAGACAGCAGTGTGTACGAAATGCTCAGCGTTTCTTTAACAACTTGGACAGGAGTGTATTGGGTAGGCGACTGTACAGGGAAAATATCAGATTGCCGCGTTTGGTATATGTGGAGACAGGTAGATTTCGTGTTAACACACATATCCACTTCTACATCAGCGGCTACGCTTGGCAGCACTACAGGAGAATTTGGACAGCAGCTGAAAACACATGGAGAGCGCAGATAGATGGTGCTAGGGATTGTGTCATTCAGGACAATTTGGGTGCACGCAGGGTACACGCAGGATATTGTTGGAAGGAATTTGATGGGTTAGAAGCAGAGACACTACTAACAGAGTGCTGCTATCTACCCACACATATACAGCTACACTAGACACGGGCGCTGCCCATACTTAGTGTACATGGAAAACGGGAACTGGACTGGATCACAGCTATGTTCTCACGTGTCAATTTTTCCATTCTACTTTTCCATTAACGTTTTCACTAACACTTTCATAATCACTTCACTAATACTTTCAATTTCAAACACATCTTGATTCAATCAATCACTACAAAATAAATGTAAGAAAATAAGTAAATCTCAACATTTCACTATAAGTCACTGTTATCAATTAAATTCATTTATCAATCAATTTTGTTGTCCTCAATATATGTAAGACTTTATAATTATATTATGAAAAACATACATTTATGGGAGACAACATGGCACAAGCGAAGACACTGACAAAAGCAGAATTGAAGAGACTGTTTGACGTGACTAGGAGTTGCAGTAGATACGCAGAACGTGATTTAACCATGCTACAGCTGACACACTACTGTGGTATGCGTGTTGGAGAAGTAGCTGCACTAAGGATCACAGATGTAGTGGATGACAATTACAAGGTAAGAACAGAGATTGTGCTTGCTGCTGCTATAACAAAATCAAAGCGAGCACGTAGGATATTCGTTCCACGTCAAATGCTCAGACAGCTTCAACGGTACATCAACACACTATCCTCAACCTCTGCACCCAACACATACCTGTTCGGCACACAGAAGCAGTCACACTTCACAGCAAACACAGCTGCACAACATTTACAGAGATTGTACACACAGGCAGCGATAACGGGTGCTACTAGTCACAGTGGCAGGCGCACTTGGTTGACGGAACTGAGCAGCAAGGGAGTGGGGGTGCGTGTGCTAGCAGAGATGGCAGGGCATGCGAGCATACAGACAACACAACGCTACATTGACGTTAATGACGAGCAGATGCGCAACGCTTGTGAACTTATTAAGTGAACATGGAGAACAAGCGAGCAGAACGAACTGATGAGCATGAAGAACAGAGTGAGTAGAACGAGCGAATGACACTAATGATAATGTTGAAATTTAGAAAATGTTAGAATGACAAGCGGTAATAAAACGTTTAAAATAATTACAGACTATTGTAAATACTAGTTAAATTATAATAATGCGCGATTTTTATTCGCTTATATTAATTTTCGTCAATTCTGTTATCTGTTCGTTCGTATCATCCGTCCGTTTGTGTCATTAATCCTATCATCTGTTCCATCTGGAATTAGGTAATTTAAAACTTAACCAAGTATATATGATTATAAATTGTAACAGCATCAAGGTTTTCAAATCCTTCAGGGCGACTTTTATCATTTGCATCCAAATCTTTCCGTTGTGAAATCCCAAGAGATATTCTAAAGTTTTTTGTAAATTTAACTATGACTGCTATACCTAGAGAAACATATGTATGAGAAAATGATTGATACTCATCACTTTTTAAGCCTGAACTATTATTTATTTTACCTTGACTGAATACTCCTTGACCAAAATTTCCTGTTGTCGACCAACCAAATGATGAACCATCATAAATAATATATTCTAACTTAAATGCCGCTGTACTATAAGCGAAATCAGCTGGTTCTAAAGCATTGAGTACGAGACTGTATCTATCAGGAGTTCCATTACTACCACTGACTGAGCTAAAAACATCATCATCTTTATTATCTGACAATAAGCCTGCCACTGTTGCAAAAGAAAAACCTGTCTTAAGATAATCACTTAAAAATATACCTAAATCACCTCCAACAGTATCAACTACAACAGGTCCAAATTTATAAAGATCTCTCCAGAAACCACCATAAATACCATGATTTTCAACATCAAAAATAGCTGCTTTTACAGCTGTATTTATTACGCAAAAAATAAGAAAAGATAAAAATAAAATTCGCAAAATGGTATCTCCAAAAGTATTTTTTAAAGACTAAGAAATAAAAATTATTTAGGTTATAATTGATCACCTAATTCCTCTTCTTTTTTGTATAAGAGTCCTTCTTTATACTTCATATTACTTCAATCGTCCCATCCTCACGTCTTCTGTAATCAGCTAACGCACTTGTCAGTCTGATTTCATCATTCAAGTGCCAATATGTCTTCTCAATCATCGTCACACTCGTCCCACACATGTCAGCAACCTGTCTGTAGTTCAAACCTGCCATTATTCTCTGCGTAATCATAAAGTGCCTTAAGCTGTACAGCACGATACCTCTACCTGCCACATCCGCTATCTCAGCTTCCTCCAGCATTGCTCTAAAGTATTTGTTCAGTGTTTTCAAATTTATAGTTCGCTTACCATCAATACTTAAAATCAAATCTCCTTCATCTCTTTTTCCAAATAATTCCTGTATTCTCTCAAAGTATTGCCCATTCCTACACAGCAATGTCCTACCTTTCCGTACCTTGCTAGTCGCTGCACGTACTCCAATCCTTGCCAGCTTGACAGTATTTTCATCCTTGTCCTTGTGCATTTCAACCCGTATATCCTTCCATCTCAACTGCTTTTGCTCTCCAACTCGCAATCCACTATTAGTCGCAACTAGTACGAACATCTGCGTCAGCTTACGCCAAGTTAATTCAACTTCGTTCTTACAGTTCTTTTCACTACACAGCTTCCGCATTGTCTTTATCAACCTATTATACTCTTCATTCGTCAGCGTCTGTCTTCTTACTATTTCTTCATTTCCACTGTCTTTTTTCAATTTCTTAAAATCAAAACCATCAATATAAGTTTCATTCTGCTTATACAACCACTTCATCATCGAATTTATTGTTACTTGTTCCCCCTCAACCGTACTTTGTTTTATCTGTCCATCTGTTTTTTCAAACCTCCATTCATAATATCCTTCACAGTTGTTACGTTTCAAATCCTTCAATCTTTCTTTTTTACTAATAAATCCTATCCATGTCTTCAGATGTATCTTCAGCGTTCTGTGTCTGCTCTTTGTTATTAATCCAAGTTCCACTTCCTTCTGTCTTGCTGCTAAATATTTCTCAACTCCTTCAACACTAGTAATACTGTAATAGCTTTTCCCCTGCTTCATGTCCGCAAACAATTCCAAGTACAGTTCCTTGCCTAGCTCAACAGCTTCTGTCCTCTTCCTTGTCCGTAAACTTTTCCTTACATACCGCTTCTCTTTATCTAGCCAAAGCCTAAACTGCCAATAGTCTCCACGCTTGTACACGCAGGCATCATCAAATATCGCTATCTCATCCTCTTTGTACTCTGTCTTCCTTCCACCCATATCTGCTCCACGTTTTTTAAGATTTTGGAATTTTCGCGTAGCTGTGCGTGCAACATTACCAAAAATGTCCAATAAATTCAGCGTAAAAGTTTTGAGTGTGTAAGTTTTGTGTAAATTAAAAACTAAATTATTTTAGTAATTTAGTAAATAAACGCTGCAGTTCGTGTACAGGGTTGCCATTGCCAAGTAGCCCGTTAATCCTGCTTTGAATGCAATCTGAGCAGTTTCTTCACAACAAATCTCTCCCAACAGCACCATGTCTGGGTCCTGACGCAAGGTTGCTCGTAGGGCTTCCGCAAAACCTACCTAGCCCCTCAGGCTATAACAAAACCTGTGGCAGGAAGATAATACTCAACTAAATCTTCAATTGTGATCACATTCTTGCACTGAGCGTCGAGGTTTCAAGAGAGCATAGAGCGTTGTCTTCGTGCCGCTGCCGGTCGGTCGAACCATAAGCAGCATCCTGTATTGACATCGCATCATGGTCTTGAATACCGCTCGATCATTTTAATAAAAACCAAGTTGTGCTAGATCCAGCTGCAGGTCCCTAGATTCCAACAAGCGTAGCACTAGCTTTTCACCCCTGGTCGATCATCAGAATGGGGAGTCACAGACCGTAAAGCTGGCTATCTGGAGTTCGTTGCCGCAGGCAGCCGTCCTGAGGTCTGCCGCGTACTGTGATGTCTGACCCAGCCTTTAGCTTCAGGTGTGGTAGCAACTGACTGGAGAGCAGAGAACTAGGTTCTGGTAGTGTCTGCCACCATCAATACATAGGCGCCCCAGCAGTTGATCTGGCTGATGACCAAGTTACAAACGAATGTTGGAAGCACCGTAGCGCAGGGCCACGTTGAACAGTTCCTGCCACTGTCGGGAAACCTCCACTTCCTCCATTGCAGAAGCATCACCACGTCCTTCACGATAGAGTTGAGCCAGCCGCACTCGGTTCACCGAACCAAGGTGGAGACTGGGATACCGGAACCGCAAGCGCAGAAGACGTCACCAATCAGCCAGGGAATGCCATCATTACCCACCAGCAGCAACAGGGATTCATGAAAGAGTTATTCCTGCTAGCTCCAAAGGTCCGAAGGATAGACTACAACTAGTTAATCTCCTCTGGCAACGGGGGCAACTGATACCGACGAGCCATGCGTTCCAAGATCACATCTTCCAGTGTGGGTTGTTCCTCGAGGACTCTATATAGCCGAGAAAAGCTAGCTGGTGATTTTTCTGTATTCTCCAGCTGGTAAACCAAATTTCTGGGCAGTACTCCCTCCTGGCGCAACCACTTGAGCAACTACATTCAGCAGCTCCTACGCATGCTGTTGGCCTATGAAATTTTGATGAAAAAGATTTCGCTTTGTCTGGATTCCGTTACCATAATTTTTCTTTAAAAATCTTAACTTAACAGGAGCATTGCTCGATGGTTCGCATCACAAAAGTCTACACTCGTACCGGAGATACTGGCGAGACCGGTCTCGTTGGCGGAACCCGTCTACCCAAAGATCACCCTCGAATCGAAGGTTTCGGCACTATCGACGAACTAAACAGCTGCTTGGGGTTAGCTCGTAGTTTCAATGCCCAAAAGCCACAGTCCGAGCGTCGAGACAAGCTCGAGTTGATTCTACAGGCAATCCAACAGAAGCTCTTCGACATTGGTTCCGAACTAGCCACACTGCCAGGCGACGAATACCCCGGACAGATCAAGCTGGAGGAAGCCGATACCGCTTGGCTGGAAGAAGTGATTGATGCTATGAACACAGAGCTGGAACCATTGAAGAGCTTCATCCTGCCAGGAGGAACTCCACTCAATGCCTTCCTGCATCAGTCTCGCACTACTTGTCGTCGGGCAGAGCGTGCAGTCCTGCATCTACATCGAGTTGAGCCCATTAATCCAGCAATTCTGAAGTATCTCAACCGCCTCTCTGATGCCTTGTTCGTCTTTGGTCGCTGGGTCACAGCCAAGCTGGATGAAACCGAACTGCTCTGGCAACCTGGTAGCACTCGTCCTGACTGGCGCTGGTCAACTGACGAATGAAACCTCATTTCAACCATGCCAGAAAAGCGCGCTCCTGAACAGCTGCTAAAGACACTCTGGTGTCTACCTGTTGCCACAGAGTTTCAGACCACAACCGGTGAACAACTTCGAGTCGAGTTTCCTGGCTGGCTCAATTCTGGCGCTGGTCCAGATTTTCTGGAAACCTATCTGTGCCTGGGCAATCAACAGCTTTATAGCGCTCGATTTTCATACTCCCACTCGGCTTGGGCAGGTGCATGGGCACTCCGACGATCTCGCATACCAACAGATGATCCTGCACGTGGTACTCTATCACAACCCCCAGCTTCCTCCATTGGTTCGTGAAGACGGACAGATGATCTCAATCGTCAAAATGGCTACCCAATTGCCAAAAAAGTGGGAGCAACTTGTACCTGATGGTGCTGCACTGCTTAAGGAGTACGATCACTTACCCGGACACTGCGGTAGCTTATTGCTTGAAATTGGCTAGCAACGTCTGCACCTGCTTATGCAGGAGGCTACCGAACAACTCTACTACAACAAAAGATGCAGCCTATTCAACAGGCTTGGGATACTGCAGAACCAGAGGAACTGCAGCACCACAATTTGTTTGCTGCACTAGGAGTTCCCAACTGGAGCATACCCTTTGCCGATTTGGCACAACGCCTACCTTGGTCCGCACAGGCTTGGGATACTATTTCAACCATGGCTACGTCAACCTCCACGTAGCGCTTGTGCTGAACTGTGTAGATTGTTTCCAGAGACTCCACCGAATGCTATAATCTGCACCGAAAACACGCCCACTGGTGCCAACTCTGGGAACGCTTGGAGAATAACGATCGCTTGAGTGCTCCACCTCGGGAGAGCCGTTACCCCCAGGGACACCTGGAACATCTGCTCTTGGGAAGGTTTCATGACCTTCAACGAGTCACTCTACTCGAGTTGTTGCGTTTCTGGCTACAACAATTGAAAACGCTGGAGCCACACCCCTGACTGGGAACCTTGACACAAATGTGCTAGCTTCGCCCAGACAACGGTCTTGCCTGATCAGCATTTGCTGGGAGAACAGCGACAGGTGCTGCTCTGGACAACGGCTTGCTTCCCTTTTTCCTGGCTTATGCTCGACAGCATCAGGAATCTGAACCGGGGCAGCTGCTCGATGCAACAAGGTATGCTGCAGCTTGCCAAGGACTTTTACACCAACTTCCACCAGAGTTGCCAACGCTGTGAGCTAGTCACTCTGCTACAGGAAGGAACTTCATAACCACTACACTGAGATCTCATGTCGGACTGGAAGGAAATAGCTCAATTTGCACAAGAAATCGCTCATGAAGCGGGAAATTTAATTCGCCAGGAACGTGAACAGCAAACCGTTTCACTCAACTACAAGACCCATCAGGAGTTAGTCACTTCTGCAGACCTGAAATCGGACCAGCTGATCCGCAGTCGCATTCAACAACGCTTTCCAGAACACCAGATTCTCTCAGAAGAGTTAGCGCCCGATTATTCTTCACCAGGGTTGCTGCAGAGCCAATTGTGGATCATTGATCCGATTGATGGAACTGTCAACTACGCCCGTAATCATCAGATGTGCGCGGTCTCCATCGCTTATGCAGAAGCAGGCCAAGTGAGAGTTGGGGCCGTCTACTGTCCCTTCCTCGGAGAACTCTTTCACGTTATTCAGGGAGAAGGTTCCTATCTCAACACAAAACGACTGCAAATCACTATGCAGACAGAGTTGCGTAGCGCCTTGATCGGTACCGGTTTTCCCTACAATAGAGAGGAGCGACCCAAGCTGATTCCAAAGTTTCAGAAGATGCTGGAGAGTTGTGGTGACATCCGCCGTATCGGAGCGGCCTCTCTGGATATCTGTTGGATTGCGGCGGGACGGATGGATGGTTTTTTTGAGACGCTCAGTCCCTGGGATTTTGCAGCAGCTCAGCTGGTTGTTCAGGAAGCCGGCGGAAAGATTGGCCATATCGGCGAGGTGCCCCCCAACGTTCCACCAGAACTCTATGGTCTGGATCTTATCGTTGGAGCACCTGCGATCTTTGACGAGATGCAGCAGTTGTTGCGCTCTGCCTGATCAGGCAAAGCAGCTGTACATCTTCTGAACCAGCGCCTGATTGTAACCATGGGAGGTCATGTTGGCCACTACCCGACCGCGCAGTGGATAGCCCAGCAGGAACAGGTCACCAATTAAATCAAGGATCTTGTGGCGGACAAACTCGTCCGCAAAGCGCAATTCGGTGTTGATCACCTTGCCGTCATAAATGATGATATGCGAGTTCAGATAGCCACTGCCAACCTTGCCCATCTTCTGGGCCATGTCGATATTCTGGAAGGTGTTGAAGGAGCGGGCTGGCGCAATTTCATTCAGGAAGGAATTCTGCTCTGCGTTGAAGGTCATTTGCTGCTCTAGAATCGGTGGTGGGTAGTTGACCCGCATTGTTACTTCGAAACCATTATAGGGCTCCACGTAGAGGTACTTCTGTTCAGGGTCTTCTTCACCAATGCTGAGTTTTTCGCAAATCACCGCTTCTGTCACCTTGGCATCCTGATCCACGGTTCCTGCTTCGTCAAGCAATTGGGCAAAATCGAGAGCCGAGCCGTCCACATTTGGGATCTCCTCGTCGGCCTTGATTAACACATTGTCCAGCCCAGCCATCGACAAAGCTGCCATCAGGTGCTCCACCGTGCGGACACGTCGATTCTCCCGAGCCAGCACCGTAGAGTTAGCGGTAAAGCTCTGCTGGCTCTGTGCATGCTGGTAATCTTCTAGGCTGGTAATTCTGCCAGGAATCGCAATACCATCAAGGGTTTGAAACTGAATTCCACTGTTTGGAGTTGCTGGACTGAGGATGATACCTGTGTTGCGACCACTGAGCAGGCCAGTACCGTTGAGGACTACATTGTCGCCAAGAGTGCGCTGGGGACGTCCGGATTTGCGTAGCTCCACGGACTGAAGATTGGTTGCTGGCTGGTAGGGGGCTGTCTCGATCCGGATGTCGGAAGGTAGAATCGCTTCTTGGTCCGGTTGAGCGGCTTGTAAGGCACCCGTGATCTTATCTAACAACACATCTAGGTGCAGTGGCTTTTCCAGAAAATCTCGGGCTCCCAGCTTGATTGCGCTGACGGCAGCTTCAATCCCAGCGTGTCCGCTCATCATGATCACAGGCAGCTCAGGCTGTTCGTTTCGTAGGTTCTTGAGGATCGCCATCCCATCTTCTCCGGGAAGCCAGATGTCCAATAGCACCAGGGACATCGGCTGCTCTTTCAGAACGTCGTAGAGTTCCCGCGCATGTGCGCAGCAGCGTACGGGGTAGCCTTCATCTTCGAGTACGGCGGCCAGACTACTACGGATAGCCGGTTCATCATCAACAACCACGATTGGATTCATGCGACTCCTGCAAGAAAAGATAACAAGGCGGATGGAATTGTCGGCTAGTGTGCACTCATCATACCGGGCTTTGGCAGAAATAGGGCAAGAAAATCTGCAAATTTTGATCATTTGCTGGAATTACCACACATGAGTGAGCATCACCCTTCACAAGATTCTACCGTACTCCAAGTGGATCAACTGACGCTTGAATTTGGTGGATTGCGTGCTTTGGAGCACCTGAGCTTTCAAGTCCAGTCCCAAGAAATTCTCGCGCTGATTGGTCCCAACGGCGCCGGCAAGACAACCTGCTTTCAGTGTATAACGGGCTTTCTACCTTCAAATCTTGGTGAAATTCACCTGTATCCTCCCAATCATCAAACACAACGACTGAACGGCCTCAAGCCCTACCAGATCGCCCAGCTGGGGGTGGCTCGCACCTTTCAGAGCATCCGACTGTACGAAAAACAGAGTGTGCTGGAGAACGTAATGATGGGACGTCAAATCCGCACCAAGGCTAGTATGTTGGGTGTGCTCCTGCGAGATCGACGTACCAGAGCAGAAGAACAGCATATTCGTGAAGATTCCTTCCAACTACTGCAGCGTCTGGAGCTGGAACAGTATGCTCAGGTAACTGCGGATAGTTTACCCTATGCAGCCCAACGGCGTTTAGAGATTGCTCGGGCGCTGGCTACCGATCCCTTTCTATTGTTGCTTGATGAACCTGCAGCTGGCATGAATCGGCAGGAGACAGAAGAACTGAACGAGCTGCTGGTAGAGCTTCGGAAAGAATTTCAGCTGACTCTCCTGCTGATTGAGCATGACATGCAGCTGGTAATGAAGCTCTCAGACCGAATCATCGTGCTGGATCATGGACGCAAGATCGCAGAAGGCTCACCGCAGGCGATTCGCCAGCATCCTGATGTGATCCGAGCTTATCTTGGGGAACAGGCCACTTCATGATGCTGGATCTGCGCAACTTGGTAAGTGCTTACGGTAACATCCTCGCTCTCCAGGACATCTCTCTTTATGTGAAACAGAGTGAGATCGTGACCATTCTGGGTAGCAATGGCTCTGGCAAGACTACCTTGTTGATGGCCATCGCTGGACTGGTGCCGCCCCGCCAAGGAGAGATTCTGTGGAAAGGAAGATCGATTCAGCAACTGACTCCGGATCAGATCAAAGCACTGGGTATCGGTCTAGTCCCCGAAGGTCGACGCATCTTCCCAGAATTCACCGTACTAGAAAATCTGAGAATAGGAGCTTATCTGCGCCAGGATCAGGAACATGTCCGAGAGGATTTGGAGCGAATGATGGAACTCTTTCCGATCCTGCACCAACGACAGTCACAGTTCGGAGGCACCCTCAGCGGTGGTGAGCAACAAATGCTGGCTATCGCTCGAGCCCTGATGGGACGCCCCCAACTGCTATTGCTCGATGAACCATCTCTCGGACTGGCTCCCATGATCGTGCAGCAAATTTTCGAGATCCTGTGCCAAATTCATCAGCAGCAACAAATGACGATCCTGCTAGTCGAGCAGAACGCCCACCTAGCTCTCCAACTCGCAGACCGAGGCTATCTACTCAAAAATGGAAAAATTCAAGTGACCGACACATCTGCAAACTTATTGGACAATGAGGCTGTTCAGCGAGTCTATCTTGGTAGGCGAAGATGACAGCAAAACATTAAATGAATTGCTCACTGTTTCAATGAAGACTTCCCAAAAATCTCCTGAAAAAACTCCGATTCCTACACAAATCTAGGGGTCCAGATAAGCCCTCGTCCATTGACAACGCTAGCATACAAAGGATTGACAACTCCTGAAAAATCTTCGCCCAGCGGGAGAGGAGGGATCATCATAGACAGTGGAGTGAGGGCATAAAATAAACACTGTGTGATGCCAATCATCTATCCTGATGGGTACCTTCTCCTCCAAGGAGAGGGAAGAAAGA
>JACLAC010019434.1_pt1 | contig 12369 bp, 10 predicted proteins | sample 8027881 | NCBI WGS metagenome assembly JACLAC01 (sample SAMN15725517, study PRJNA655200) | protist metagenome | isolation source: fluorescence activated cell sorting (FACS) single amplified genomes of... | place: Spain: Blaines Bay Microbial Observatory, Mediterranean Sea | collected 2016-01-19 | reverse complement strand
TACTTAAGAGATTTATTCCTTTGGGGATTTGATAGCTTTTTCATCATATTTTCCAAATTTGAAAAACCCAATTCTGTTATCATTGTTCGAGTTGACAATATTGGTGATTTTATTCTGTGGCTTCCATCTGCATTAAAATTATGTTCTTACTACTCTAATGAAAGAAAACCAATATTAGTGTGCAACAAATCATGTGCTGATTTGGCAGTCTCTTTAGATTATTTCTCCAAGGTCATAGGTATAGATTTAAAAAAATTTTGTCGGAATCTTTGGTATCGTTGGCGTACTCTCCATAACATATCAGAACTTGGCCCACGCACCATAATTCATCCAAGTTACTCAAGAGTTTTTTCCACTGGGGATTCTATCGTTCGTGTGAGTTGCGCAAATGAGCGCATTGGTTCAGTAGGCAACCTAAGTAACACTTCCTTTGTACGAAGATCAATTTCTAATCATTGGTACACAAGATTAGTCCCTGCATCTTCATCAGATTTAATGGAACTAGAACGCAACACTGAATTCACACACGAGTTGGGTATCGTTGATAATCAAATTTCTATTCCTAAAATTCCAAAACTTCTTAAACTTTCACCTTCCAAGCAAATTTATCAAGACTCTTTCATTCTTTTCCCTGGTGCTTCAGCCTCTTTTAAATCCTGGCCTATTGAGGCTTTCGCAAACGTTGCAGTTAAAATCATAGAAAAATATCGTTGGAAGCCAGTAATTCTAGGTGGTTTTCATGAAATATCTTTAGGGCACCAATTAGAGGAAAAGCTTATTGAATATTCCCCCATTAATCTTGTTAATAAAACCGCATTAACTGAGCTTGTTGAGATCATTAGACTAGCCCGCATCCTTGTTTCTAATGATACATCCGCCGTACACATTGCAGCCAGTGTAAATACACAATCAGTCTGTATTCTTGGTGGTGGGCATTACGGTAGATTTTTACCCTATCCAGATTCAATTGGAGGAGCAAAACCAGTAAGTGTAGTTAATAGAATGGAATGTTTTGGCTGCAATTGGCATTGTAAATTCAGCAATGACCTTTCTCTTCCATATCCATGTATATCGAGTATTGAAGTAGATAGAGTCTTTGAAACTATCGAGAATATAATTAAATATTAAACTAATTTGTAATGAGAATCATTTCCAAATTTATTCTCTACCATCTCAATACATAATTTAAATTGATCTCTTTATACCAGAATAGTTATAAATCCTTGATTTGCTCTCTTAATCAAATTCCATCTATTCCAATTCAGATTAAAAATATTCTTGAGCAAAGTAAACATGAAGACACACTACTTAGTGATTGGATTGGTTGTTTTTCTTTGAAAGTATTAGATTTCAGTGATCAAATTTGGTTCCTAGATGTTCGTTACGCTTTTGGCTCTGCAGTTTTTCAGCAACACCTGATAGATTTTCTTGATTTCAATCTCATACATAATCCAGATAGCTACTACTCTTCCACTAAGAAAAAGCAAAAATTAATTTTGTATATATGTGCTGATGATCTTGAATTTCCAAATTCATATACAGGTTTTAAATTTACAAAGTTGCCCTACTCTAAAGAAAAAATACGTACAACAAATATTTGGCACCCTATCCCTGAACACTATCTCCCCGATTCAAATTATCAAAAGTTATATCGAGGATTAGTACCAAAAAAATTTATTTCAAGTGATCTAATTAAATTTTTGAACTCTTTCTTAGATACTAACTTTTCATCAAAATCTAAAAAATTTGCGACTACCCAAAATTCACTAAAAATTTCGGAAGCATCGAATATATCTAATGATAATGATGCTTTTCAATATACTTTACCTAGAAACACTTATCGAAAAGCTGAAGGTGGGAGACGGCTTCTACTTAATGATTCCAATCTCACCAAGACAAATCTCACTGTAATTACAGTCGTTTTTAATAATATAGCATTTATAGAACAGACAATCCAATCAGTTATAAATCAACAAGGGAATGGACTTGAATACATTCTTATTGATGGTGGGAGTACTGATGGTACCGTCGAACTTATTCAGAAATACAGCGAACATTTAACATATTGGATTAGTGAACCTGACCATGGCATCAGTAATGCCTTTAACAAAGCACTGCTACTTTCCAAAAATTGTTGGTTAAATTTTATGAACTCTGGTGACTATTTTATTCGTTTTGATCTTCTTTCTCTTTTGGAAAAGCATCCGGATCAAAATATTCTGACTGGATTTTGTCGATCTGATGGATTTTCTCTTCCATCTAAAATTTTGGCTAACCAACTAGGAATTGCGAGTAAAGCCAAACTCTCACACCAAGCTTCATTTATTAAAAAAAAAATATTCGCTACTTATGGATTTTTTGATGAATCCTATAATTCTAGAATGGATTATCATTTTTGGATGAGAGTTTTGCCTCATGAGAAATTTTATTTTATTAAACAATATATAGCGTACTATCAGAAAATTGGAGAGAGTAATAAAAACTTAGTTCGAATGTACAAAGAAGAACTCTTAATTAATTCAGAATTTTTACCAACTTTTTATTTCTTAAGAAGATTATTCATCATAGTTGGATCTTTTTTATACAAATTATTAATTAGTCGATATCGATAATCCAAATTCTTAGTCTATTCACCTAGACTTTTTTCCATCATGATTAAATTTTCAATTTTGACTTAACCTCTCCTCAGTCAATTACATCCTGACCTCGCTTGTACACTTGTTGCATCCTACTTTGGTCCGGATTAACTACGCCTGTAGACATCCGCTCATTGTCATGGATTACGACACCCAAACATTTCCATTGAGGACTAGCTATGTCTGACCTACTTTCCCGCCTGGAATCTCGCATTCGCCAAGCAGTTGAAAAAATTGAAGAATATCAATTAGAAATTTCTGAACTCAAAGCACAGAACTTGGGCCTCGAAAAAGAGCGTCAAGAAATGCATGATAAGCTAGCATTGTTGATTGATAGCTTTGAAGAGCTCGAAGCCGCTGTTGATGAAAGTGAATCCTCAGTTGAAATCACCGAAGAAACTAAAGAAACTGTTGAAGTTGCTGGGGAAGAAACTGGTGATGAGGTTGAAGCTATTCAAGCGGAGTCCAGCGAAGACGATCACCAAAATGTTGACGTAAGTCACAACAACTCCCACAACTCTGTCAATTCCTACGCCGCATCCCCATGGTAAGACCGGCTGTTCGGTCTTTCGCGCTGTGCTGCCTAGGCAGCGCAGTGCTGCTCCTGGCCTCTTCGTTGGCCTATGCTCAGAACCGCCTCCACGTAGGTATCCTTCCTGTTCAGAATCTCTACCGTATTCAGCCAGATAATTGGTTTTCTCGCCTCCTTCAGGAAGAACTTACCCGCCAGTTCCAGTTCAACGATCACTTTGCCGTGATGGCCCCAGAAACGGCCGAGCTTTGGAAAGAGCACCTACCTGATCAAGTTGAACAAATAATGCGAGAAGCTCGATTATCCCATTTGCTTCAACTGTCTACCCAACAAGTTCTCCAGCAACTTTCCATTCGCTGGACCATCTTTTCAATCAATGACAACCAACTTCAGAGGGAAGATTTTCGCAGTCAGCACTCTCTACACAGTATCAATGCTTTGCTCCAAGAACTACTTCAGGTGCTAGAGACAAAAAATGTAGCTTTCACTGACTTGCTCCTATTCCCTCAGGATGCTTCCCTCGAGGCACTAGAAGCCTTTTATCGCTGGAAAGATCTCAATCCCCAACCTTGGATCGCCGAAACACGTAGTGTACACCTTCAGGGGCTTAGAAATCTTACAGAACAATATCAAGGTTTGGATAAGCGAGTTCACTTCCAATCAGTGATCCTACAATTGCAGGAAGCCTACATACAACAACCAGTTCCCCCAGAACTCCTCAGTGAGATTCGGCAAGATTTAAACTCTTTACAAGATGACTTTTCCGACCATGCTGAATACCGTGCGCTCTCTTCCCTCTGGTTTTATGTGCAAGGCCAGCGATTCGAGGCAAAGGCTGAAGCCGTGATTGCCAATGCTCGTCATCCCTACCACGGTCCCGCGTGGCTTTTATATGGTTTGAGTCTCGATGATAATGAGCCCAATCCTCAGGCAATCCAACGCGGTCTACGTTACTACCCCTTTGTCAAAAGTCCCGAGACTCCAAATCGTGCTTTCACTGTTTTACGTCCAGAGTTGGGCCCATGGCTACCACAAAGTGCACAACCAACTGGTGCTTCTGATTTTGCTGATGATGAGCGACCACAAGAAGGCATGCGCTATCAGGATTTGTTGCAACAAGGGGTAACTCAGTTCGATCAAAAAAATTGGGAAGTTGCTCAGGCAGCAATGGAAGCTGCCCAAAAGCTACAACCTGAAAACGTGGAACCTGACCTCTATCTGGCTCGCATAGCTCTTGCGCAAAAACAGACGAGAGTTGCTCACAAGAACTTGTTAGAGTTACGAGATCGCTTTCCAAAAAACGATGAGGTCGCACTTTATCTTGGCTTTAGCTATGAGAAACAGCGTGACTTCAATCTAGCAGAATCACTTTATCGGGAATCTTTGCAACTCAATCCGGAGAATCCCAAAAGTGGCTTGCGCTTAGGTACGGTTTTGATCAAGAAAGGACGCTATGAAGATGCTCGGAGTTTCTTAGAAAGTGTCACTTCAAAGTTTCCAGGATATGCAGTAGCCTGGTGGAATTTAGGACTGCTCTATCGAGAGCTTGGTGAGTTTGATCAGGCTAGGATGGCACTAAACACTGCGAGCCAGTTGAATCCAAACAACCTGCAGATTCAGTCTGTATTAATGTCATTGCCAGTTCCCATTAGTGAATAGACGTAGATTTTGGATTGAGGGTAATCATAGTTAAAACGTTTCTCCGGAGGAAGATCTTCTAGTGAACATTCCTTGAAACCACAACTCACGAATACGTTGTCTTCATGCGTACTCAATGCGATTGCTTGTAGTATGTCCTGCCTCTTCACCTCTCCTAGGACACCATTAATAAGTTCTCTCCCAATTCCCTGGTTACGATACGCTAGCGCCACTGACAAAGCCGCGATCTCTACAGTTTGCTGTTCTGGATAACTTATCAGTTCACAACAACCCAACACATCCTCATCCTGACAAAACAACCGATACCTGCCAATGTGTTGTTCAAGATAGTAGGTACTGCGTTGGACAACACTAGCGTCTCTCATCGGTCCACTCAGCAGTCCCCAAACTTGAGGAATATCACTAGGCCTAGCCGCTCGTACCTGTCGGTATGCTGTATTGGTGACCATAAGACCAATCCCACCAGAAGTCAGCGTCTCCGTTAGCAAAGCTCCTTCCTTGGTCGCATCTAACCAATGACATCTGGTTACACCTCGCTCACATGCGGTAGCCATACATTCTAGTCGGAGTCGGTTGATTTCACTTACAGAATTCTGCTGACGCAGCCATTGGCGTAAAATCGAGGTGTTTCTGTCTTTTTCAACCAATGGAGATGATATATTCTCCAACAAAATTAATTTCTTTGCTCTCAGCCGAATGGCTAGCTCTGTCGCTAGTTCCCTAGCTTCTAGTATCCAAAGATGACCTTGCCGACCTGTCCCCCAAGGAGCTAGCAAAGGAGTATGTCGTAGTTGTAAGGTCTCACGAATAGCCACAAGGTCCACCTCCTGCACAACTCCATTTGCTAAGTCCATTTCTAGGGTCTGAAAGCGTTCATCAGCATGAGCAGTAACAAAGTGACCACTAAGTGGCATGATTCCATGCCCGTACAGACAAAGTTTGGTCAAAAATTCCCAGTTAATTGCTGCAACTTGCTCCTGCATTGCTGTAAGGTCATGGCGCGAAACCGCTACTGGAAACGAACTTGTGTCCAGGGAGGACTGATTCAATGGTTGGTTATCATGGACCAACACCAATTGGACGCCAACGCGATGCAACAGTGCAAGTTCTTCCATGATTTTGGGAGCGACATCTTGTTGTAATAATTCTCCACTGACACAAACAACGAAAATTTGACGATGGAATTCTTCCAAATACGGCAACGAACCGCGAAGCGCTCGCACCAACGACTGTTGGTTCTCTAATACTTCGTTTCTCCGTGTCAACTTCTCTTCCCCCCGATTTTTTGATCTCATCGCCTGATTCCCTATCAGTCGTAATACCCAGTTATAATAGTAGCAGCTTGCTAAAAGACTGTCTGCAGGCCCTAGAGCAGCAGACAGCTTCAATGTATAGTTTTGAAGTCATTGTAGTGAACGATGGCTCAACAGACGATACTGCAAAAATGTTGGAGGAATTTAATCAACAAACCTGTCTCCAACTAAGAGTTCTACATCAGCAACGCTCTGGCCCAGGTCGAGCACGCAACGCAGGAGTAGCATTGGCTCGATTCAATTGGATTGGCCTACTCGATGCTGATGTACAAGCCGACTCAAATTGGGTGACATCAGCGTTGACTTGGATCCACGACCAATCAGGAGCAGGAGCTATTGAAGGTCAGACTATCGTTGGTAATCGAGAACAAATTACACCCTTAACACACCAGACTGAAAACCGTCAGGGCGGTCGATATCCAACTTGTAATTTGCTAGTTCGCAAGCAATTTTGTCATTTCCACTCTGGATACAAAATTCCTTTCCGAGAAGACACCGACCTTGCTTTCTCAATTCTCGAAGGAGGCTTCTCCATTCCCTTTGCCCAAGATTTAATCGTCTACCATCCTCCCTTAGCTCCAAAAGCTTCTCGTCCAACTCAATTGGCAAAGCGATATTTTTTTGACGGTTTGCTAGATCGACGATTTCCATGGCGCGCCACACAGCAGTTGGACACTCATCAAGTATGTGGCCTCCAGATTCCTAACTTAAAAAAATGGGGTTACAGCCTGATTGCACTTGTGCAGATGCTGATCCTGATAAGCCTAGTTTTCTTACCAACCACTCAATTACCAACTTTGGTTTTGCTGTTTATCTATGCTTCTGGAACCCTCTTAAGCTACCGTCTGCTGCTACAAAGTTGGAATCTGAGGCACTGGGGACTATCTCAACTCTTCGCCTACTCTCAAAGAATCCACCTGCTACCTTGGTCAATGATCAAAGCACTGTTGAAAGGCTATTGGCACTTCCGAGGAACTCAGCGCTTCTCTAGAGCCCAATGGTGGGAAGAGGTATGCCTGGGGCCAGCTTCCCGACGACCTAGAGATTTGATTGTACTCACAGAACACGCATGGAATCACAGTTCCTCTTTCTACGAGCAACAACTGGCCCAACATCTAGCTCGAACTGGTCATCGTGTTTTATTTGCCGCAGTCAACTCCCAAGCATCACAAACAAGATTTTCCTGGCAGGAGAAAATGAACAGGTGGATCTCTCCAATCCGTCAAACTGAGACAAATCTCTACGTCTGGTCTGCGAGCAAAATCCTATTGTTGAGCAAAACCCCCATTCACCAAAAATTATTTGGGTGGCTACTTCGACATCGCTTCCAGCAAATTGGCTGGGAAAACCCACTTGTTTGGTCCTTTCTCACACACGGGACTCACATCAATCAAGCTGCTGGACTCAGTGATCTGATTTACCACCATTTAGAAACAGAGGACACAGAGCAAAGAACTGATAAAAAAACACTTCTAGAAATTTGCGGTAAAGCCCAAATGATCTTGACTAATACAAAGCAGAGTCAGCAACTTTGCCAAAGTTTAAATCCCAACACTCGCTATCTGCAGAGTTTTGATGAATTAGGGGTTCTCCGTTACTCCAACACCATCCAGGAAACGATATTTCGCTCTTCAGAAAAGCATCCTCTCTCTCACCTTGCTCTTTCTGGTACTTGAATCCAAAAGCTTATCCAACTCACTTTTGCCTTGCCCTCTCTACAGGCTTGCCTCAAAGATGATCCTCTTGATTTCCTTGATTCTGCCGTGTCCGCTCTCAGTACTGCCACACCATGAACCTATTTCCTCTCATTTCCTACAAATTTTCACAGAAAACTTTTCGCAAACTGCAACGCAAAGGACTTAGCGAAGAAGTCATCCGTCAACTATCTCACCTTGAGGAAAGGTTCTTCGAAACTCCCGAAGAATTGCAAGCAGAGTTGCCTGAGACAGCCGCGGTGCGTAACAACAAAAAACTCCTTCTTCAAAGTGCCAAAGGGTATTGTCGTTTAGACCGCCTGATTCCAAACCGTTCGATTCGCGAATGGGTTGAAGCACTACTATTTGCGCTGATTGTCGCTACTGTTGTTCGTACCTACCTGTTTGCACCCTTCAAGATTCCTTCAGGATCGATGATCCCTACCATTCAAATTGGTGATCACATCTTCGCAACAATGTACACCTATGGCACAGAAATTCCGGTTTTAGGTGTCCGTGTTTTCACTGATCCGGTCAAACGGGGAGATATCGTCATTTTTCCTTATCCAAAAAATCCGTCGGTTGATTACATTAAGAGGACTATTGGACTCCCTGGAGAGACCTTGGAGATTCGCAATGACAAAGTTTTCATTAATGCGAAAGAATTGGACGAACCCTATGCCTTTTTTGATCGCCCAAAAGGGCCATCAGATCAGTCTCCAAGTTTCAGCGATGGACCAGTCAGTAACTTTGGACCAGTCCAGATCCCTGAAGGAAAGTTATTTGTGATGGGAGACAACCGTTACAACAGCGCAGACAGTCGCTACTGGGGGTTTGTAGATGTTGATGAAATCAGTGGCAAAGGCCAAATCATCTACTGGTCTCACGACCCACGCGAAAGTCTGACTTCTGGCTATCAGTTCTCACGTATACTGACCCTGCTCCGATGAGCAGCATCCGAGAGATTCCATGAAAACTTCTCGCAATGATTTGTGCTGGTGCGGCAGTGGCAAAAAATATAAGAAGTGCCACATGCTGCGAGACAAGATGAGCTCTTTTGGAAGACGAGGAACTCAAGGAGTGATCATCAAGACAGAAGAGCAGATTGAAGGCATTCGGCGTAGTAGCCAACTAACCCGAAAGATTCTGGATATGGTGCAGGAGCGAATAGGTCCTGGCATCACAACAGAACAGATCAATGACTGGGTTCACGAAGAAACTTTGGCCAACAACGCCTACCCTGCACCACTCAATTATCGTGGCAAATCAGCAGTAGGATTTCCAAAAAGTATTTGCACTTCGGTCAACAATGTCATCTGCCATGGGATACCCGGCAATGAAGTTCTCAAGGAGGGTGATATTATCAATGTCGACGTCACCAGCGTCCTAGATGGCTACTATGGTGACGCAAGCCGGATGTTCCTAATTGGTGACGTCTTGGAAGAGGCAAAAAATTTGGTCGATATTACCCAACAATGCCTACAGATCGGTATCCAACAAGTGAAGCCTGGTAAAACTACCGGAGACATTGGCCACGCAATCCAAACTCACGCAGAGGGTTCGGGCTATTCTGTTGTCAGAGACTTCGCCGGTCATGGAGTCGGTATTGAGTTTCACGAAGAGCCTCAAATTCTCCATTATGGGAAGCCCGATACGGGCATATTACTCCAGCCCAATATGGTCTTCACCATTGAACCGATGATCAATATCGGCCGCCCAGAATGCAAATTACTCAGCGATGGATGGACGGCTGTCACGCAGGACGGATCGCTTTCTGCCCAATGGGAACACACCATTCGGGTCACTTCCAATGGCTCAGAAATTCTGACTGCCTAAATCAGCAACCATCGAATTTCCTTGTATTTTCTACCCTGCTTTCTAGGCTATTAGAAAAGAGTAGCAACGCCCAACTTCTACAAATGGATCTCATGGACTCCTGGAACAAGCCACCTCGCAAATCCCCCTGGGACAAGCGGCAAACGACTCCGCCGAATGTCGATGAACTGTTGAACAATCTGCAGAACCGCTTCAAGCACCGCCTTCCTCAGGGTAACGCAGGCCTAATTCTGATTGTTGTTGCAGCTGCTGTCTGGCTAGCAACCGGATTTTTCATAGTTGATCCTCAAGAACAAGCCGTAGTAAAGCGTTTTGGAGTTGTTGATCGCGTCGTCGGGCCTGGTCCACACTACCATTTGCCCTCGCCTATCGAGAACATAGACAAAGAGAAAGTTACAGAGGTGCGCCGACTTGAAATTGGCTTCCGTACAATTGATCCAGGGCCTCCGGCTCGTTACCGTCAAGTACTGAAGGAATCCTTGATGCTTACTGGTGATGAGAATATCATCAATGTACAGTTCACTGTGCAGTATCGAATCAATAATTTGGAAGGCTACCTGTACAACTTAACTGAGCCAGAATCGACAGTGCGCGCAGCTTCTGAATCTGCTATGCGTGAAGTTATCGGAGATACAAAGGTAATGGACGCACTGACTGTCGGCAAAAGTCTGATCGAAACAAACACGGCCACCTTGCTACAGGAAATCCTGAAAGGCTACAACTCTGGAATCTCCATTGTGAACGTCAAGCTTCAGGATGTGCATCCACCAGATGAGGTTAAAGAAGCCTTCAAGGATGTGGTCAGTGCACGCGAAGATCAACAGAAGATGATCAATGAAGCTGAGGGCTACAAGAACAATCTGATTCCTAAGGCTCGAGGGGAAGGCGTGCAGGTCGTGAACGACGCACAGGCCTACGCTGAGCAGACAGTCCTGCTGGCACAGGGGAAGGCAAGCCGCTTCGAGCAGATTTACGAGGAATACCGCAAAGCCAAAGACATCACCAAGGCTCGAATCTACATCGAAACAATGGAAGAGGTCTTGCCCAAAGTCAACAAGGTTATTGCTGACGAGAAGTTAGGGCAAAATTTCATGCCATTCCTACCGATCAACGAACTTAGACGTGCAGCTAATACCGATGGTGGAGTCCGTCAGTCCACGACTATGCGCTGAGTACAAAAGCCTGCCTTGCAGTAGGCTTTTGTACTAGCGCAGAGTCCATCCGTACCAACAGAATCGTTCGTATAGCTTGCGCCAATCCTCGAATTCTAGGTTTTCGGGCCGCAACTTCAAATACTGCTCCTCCAAGCTCCTTCTTTCCTGTTGAAACCAATCCGGAAACTGCTGTTTCAGATTACTTATCAATGTCTTTCGCCGTTGTTGGAAGAGACGCCTCACAAATTCCAGAAAGTTTTTTTCTTCTTCCTTGCTCCAGCCACTTTTTCTAGGCAACAAATGTATAACAGCAGAGTTCACCTTTGGAGGTGGAGCAAAAGCTTCTGGGGGAACATCAAAAGCGAATTTACGGTCAAATCCGAGACTTCCAGCAAGAGAGAGCGTACCGAACGATTTGCCACCTTCTGCAGTAGCGCAAATTCTTTGAGCAACCTCGTACTGAACCATCAAGGACCAGGAATTCCAGTATTCTCTCCAAGGTAGCAAGTGAAAGAAGATGGCTGTTGCCGCATTATAAGGCAAGTTGGCAACAATTCGAGCTGGTTGACTTGAAGGCAATAGCTCATCGATTAGCAACTCAAGCGCATCTCCACATAACAATTGAAATTGAGATGATCCTGCAAATTCCTGCTGCAGAAAACCTTGCAGGGTTGGATCAATTTCTACTGCTCTTACAAAAGCGCCAATTTCTAGCAGAGCTCTGGTCAGTACCCCTCTGCCAGGTCCGATTTCCAACACCTTGTCCCCAGCCTGCACACCAGCCAGTTCAATCATACGTTGTACATAGCGTTCCCGTACCAGAAAGTGCTGTCCCCATTTACGCTTCATAATCATACCGAAATTCACTTGTTTTTGCGGAAAAAGTTCGTTGGAATGCACACTTTTTCTCTCAACTCTCTGATGATGACTGGAAAACAACGACGCGCACTTCGTGCCCTTGCACATTCACTCAAACCATTGTTGCAGCTTGGCAAAAATGGACTCAACGATCAGTTCCTGGATCAACTGAACACTGCACTTTTACAACATGAATTGATCAAGCTGAAGGTGTTGGAAAATGCTCCGAATACACCACGGGAATGCGCTAAAATTCTCGAAGAGCAACCAGCATTAGAAGTCATTCAGGCCATAGGAAGTACCATTATACTCTATCGTCCTCATCCTGAAGATCCACAAATTATCCCACCCTCATCTGATTGATTCTCAGCCACTGTAGGAAAGCATGAGCCAAACTTTCTATTGCACCACGCCGATTTACTACGTCAACAGCAATCCACACATTGGCCATGCTTATACCACTATCGTCAGTGATGCTATCATCCGTTTTCGGCGACTGTTTGGAGAAGATGCCTACTTTCTCACAGGCACTGATGAACATGGCCAAAAAATCGCTGAATCCGCAGCCAAAGCGAAAATGGAGCCGCAGGCGTTTGTTGATATGGTGACCCAAAAGTTTCTGGAATCTTTACCAATTCGAAGCCTTTTTCTGATTCGGCAAAAAGAATCATTCCTTCTGAAAGGACC
>JACLAC010025566.1_pt1 | contig 12372 bp, 8 predicted proteins | sample 8027881 | NCBI WGS metagenome assembly JACLAC01 (sample SAMN15725517, study PRJNA655200) | protist metagenome | isolation source: fluorescence activated cell sorting (FACS) single amplified genomes of... | place: Spain: Blaines Bay Microbial Observatory, Mediterranean Sea | collected 2016-01-19 | reverse complement strand
GAGATGTTTGATGTCGATCATTGAGGTTTTTTGAGTTTTTTTAATGATTACTCAACTCAATCCTCATGATTTCTCAGAACGCCAGTTCTTCTAAGCGTCTGCAGGTTTTAGGTAAGCCTATCTCAATGATCTCGAATAGATGTAGGCCTCTTTTCCAAATACTTTACTCTGCAAAGCCTAAATTAATTTGCGGTTGCCTCAACCTTGCCAATGCTACACGCTTACCCTCTGGCGTCACATCGCTTTGGCTAACATAAATATTTCTTATCAAAGGGTGTTTGATCAATGAGAGCAATCCTGAATTGGAGAAACGGGTGCCCATGAGGCTGATGCTTTTTAAGCCTTTACAGGCAAGAAAGCTATCGACACAAGAATCATCCACGTCGCATCCGTTTAAGGCGACACGTTCAACTGAACCGCAGGCTTTAAAAAAAGGGGTCAATCCAGAGGGACTCACCCTAGAATGATTGAGGTGGATCTCTTTCAAGTGAGGAGCAAAGACCATCAAATCTGAGAGCACTTCATCGTCAACAAGACTAGGGTCGTCAAAGCAATCGTAATAAAGACTTGGTTCCCCAGCCTGTAAAAACGATAGTCTGCCTCTGAGCTTCGCATTGAAAACATTAACCTTTATTTTTAAATGAGATAAGTCTACGATCGTCGCCTCAGATTGATCACCCAGCTCATCACCATGATGTTGAGCACGAATCGTGTCCAAAATTTCAGCACTTGGGGCAAAAGATTCTAAGGCGCCGAACTCGGGCCCCCCCAATCCGGTCCACCACTCGAGAATCACAACCTGATCTAAAGTGAGCTGAGGCCTGTCTGAGGGCGGCATATGTTTTTCGTCGCTTTGGGGCAAATGAATGCGCTGCAAAAAAAGACTACTTTCTGCATCGCCAGGAACCAACGGCGTACCATTCTTACCACCCTTTTTGAACATGGCGTAACTATCCATTCTCAGTCGTCCAGAGGATTTTTCTAATCGATGACACTGGACACAAGACTGCTTCACAATCGGCTCTATAGCAACCTCATAAATATCACGCTGCTTGATGGGCACTGAGTTGTCCACGCCTTGTTTCACCTCATCACCCATCCATTTTTTGAAAGAGCTTGGAGCGAACTGGAACAGGTAGTCGGAACCGTGGGTCATGGATGCACCATCGTGACCAGCTAGACTCATCACCATAAAAGCCAAACTCATGAACAACGTTGTTGCACGACGAGGACCACGTTCGTCAGAGAGCCAAATTTTAAGAAGAAAAATGATGGTCGATAAAACCGCGAAAGCACAACCTCCTACAAGGTGCCGTCGAGCTAAATCCGAACTGCCGTAGTCTTCGCCAGCGAACAATAGCACACCATGCAAGCAGGCTAAAATCGCAGATACTGAAACCAGGGCCATCAAAGCGCTTGTATTGGGGAGTTTTTCACTCCAAGAAAAGCAACGGAGCACGTCGATCATCATCGCTAACGTGAAGAAACCTATCGGGAGGTGAAGCACAGCTGGGTGAAAGCGCCCCACAAAAACAACCCATTTAGGGGCTTCCCATCCGTTCAAACCCAACGCCCAGTCGCCTAAATAACAAAGGAAGACGCAACTGAAGGCCAGCGATGCTGACAGGATCCATTTAATAGTGGAGACGTGAAGTTTTTCCATCGTGATCAAGACGTCGATTCCAAAATACCCTTTACAACATGGGCCGGCTCAACACCTGTAGGCTTATTATCAAGTCCCCTGAATTGGTGTGTGAACTGATTGTGGTCAAGGCCCAACTGGTGCAGAATGGTGGCGTTGAGGTCACGAATATGAACGGGATCTTTAACAATATTCCAAGAGAAATCGTCGGTTTGACCCCAGTCAAGGCCAGGTCGTATTCCTCCACCAGCACACCACATGCTAAAGCAGCGTCCATGATGGTCACGGCCCGAATTGGGGTCTCCCAACTTACCTTGCGAATAGACGGTACGACCAAATTCTCCACCCCAAACCACCAATGTGTCTTCCAACATGCCCCTCTGCTTCAAGTCTTTCACTAGAGCGGCCGAAGCTTGGTCTGTGTCTAAACATTGATTCCTTAGATTCTTATCAATGGCTTTGTGTTGATCCCACCCCCGATGGAACAGTTGAATGAAGCGCACTCCTTTTTCCGATAGGCGTCGAGCCATCAAACAATTGTAACTGAAACTCCCAGGTCGGCGGGTTTCTGGCCCATAAAGATCAAAGATATGGTCGGGTTCATCTGACAGGTCAGAGAGCTCAGGGACACTGATCTGCATTCTGTAGGCCATCTCGTAGGCATGTATGCGCGCCAATGTCTCTGGGTCACCATGCTCCTCGGCAAACTTTTGGTTCATCGATTCAAGGGAGTCCAACAGGTGTCGACGCTGTTTACGGTCGATACCTGGAGGGTTTTCCAAATAAAGCACGGGATCCATACCGTTGCGTAACATCACACCCTGATGTTGAGAAGGCAGAAAACCACTACCCCATAATCTCGAGAATATTGGCTGACCAGGCTTTTTGCCACTCCCTTGGGAGAGCAACACAAGGTAGCTGGGCAGATTACGATTCAGACTACCAAGGCCGTAACTAACCCAAGCACCCATACTGGGGAGCCCCAGCTGCTGCGAGCCCGTGTTGATGAACGTTATCGCCGGGTCATGATTGATAGCCTCCGTGTGCATCGAGCGAATGATACAGATGTCATTGGCAACGCTTTGTGTGTATGGAAGCAAATCACTGATCCATGTTTGATGATGGCCACAGCGTTTTCCCGATTCGATAGGCCGTACGACAGGAAAACTAGACTGGCCTGAAGTCATGCCTGTTACCCGTTGATCACCTCTTACAGATGGTGGGAGTTCCTGTCCATGATGGTCGAGTAAAGCTGGCTTGAAGTCAAAAAGATCGACGTGTGAAGGACCTCCTGATTGAAACAAAAAGATCACTCTTTTGGCTCTTGGAGCGATTTTTCGAAAATGTGGCAGTAGATTGGATCCATCATGAGCTGAGGCAGCGCTGGCTAAATCATTAAGAAACATGGAACCAAAGGCGATATGGCCCAAACCGCCAGCAGTTTTTCCAAGAAAAGCTCGACGGTTTATGGGATTTGTCACAGCGTGGGGGCAAATTTGCATAGCGTTAGTACCGTGTGATGGTTTGACTCAAATTAAAGATCAACGAAGCCAAATTGGTCCATGCAGCCAGCTCAGCGCTGTCGACCTTTTTAAACTCGCTTATTTTATCACCCACAGAAAGGTAGGCCACAGCACGATCAGGGTGACGATTAAAATAGTTGATCTCGCCGTTGAGGTGCTCTTCTAAAACGCTCAACTGACGCTCGTCGGGCTCTTGGGCAGTAACGGTTCGAAATGCACTGCGAATCTTTTGGGTTTGTGTTTTCTCCAGTTCCATGATTTCAGTCGCTAAAACGCGGGCAGCTTCAACAAACTGGGGATCGTTGAGCAAAACCAAGGCTTGTGATGGCGTGTTTGTTGACGATCGGCCAACTGAACACACCTCTCTATTGGGAGCATCAAAAGCCGTCATGTTTGGAGGTGGGAGTGTACGCTTCCAAAATGTGTAAAGACTGCGACGATATAAGTTATCACCGACATCCTGAAAGAAAGTTTGACCGGGGTCTCCTACTGAACCAAAATGAGAGATCTCACGCCAAAGGTCACCCGGTTGGTATGGATTGACACTAGGCCCACCTATGTCTTCATTCATCAAGCCGGATGACTCTAAAAATAGATCTCTTATGAATTCGGCTTGTAAACGAAATCTAGGACCGCGGGATAGCAATTCATTGTGAGGGTCACATTTTAGCTGCTCGGTCGTTGCAATAGAAGACTGTTGATACACGCTAGAACTGACCATCAAACGCACCATTTTTTTGATATCCCATCCTGATTCGCGGAATTCTACCGATAGCCAGTCTAATAACTCTGGGTGGCTTGGGTAAGTTCCTTGGGAACCAAAGTCCGATAGCGATTCAGACAGACCTCGCCCAAAAAACAACGACCATATTCGGTTCACAGCAACTCTAGCTGTGGTCGGATGATTAGGGTCGAAAAACCATTTGGCTAAATCGAGACGATTGAGTTTTTTTTGATGCCCCACAAGAACAGGAAACACCTTTGGGGTACCCGCGTGAACCTCCTCCAACTTGTCACTGTAAATACCCCGGTTCAAGACGTGAGTCTTACGGGGCTCCGGGGCCTCATCCATCACCATGGCTTGATGCTTCTTCGCATGATAATCGATCCTCATATTAACATTATTGATCGCTACACGAAGTGATGATTTAACCTCCGAAATCTCTTGAAAATAATCCTTAAGCTCCTTGTGTTCCTGTTGCGTGCGTTCATCTGAGGTTTTGGACACAACTTTAACCACACCGGGGGGATGAGCCGAGGTTGGATCATCCCCTTTAAAAACCTCAACTTGAAACATTCCAGGTCTATTGTCATTTGGAAAGCACAATTCTAGTGTTAGGTAGCGCATGTGACTTGCGTCAAGAGGACGCACCATCATACCCGTGATCTCTACCTCTTCACCGGGGTCACTACATGACAGCCATTCTTCAAGAGGCTGGAACGCCTTCGAAGGAGGATTTGTCCAGTCTTTAGTCGAGCTAGCGGTCACTTTGCTAAATTTCTCCAAAGCATTCAAGTCGACCGTCGGTGAGATCGTCTCACTAAAACTAGCAGACAACGATTTGAGACCAAAATCTTTTTCCCCACCATAAGAAGCCTTGACATCTTCACCGAGAGGTATGGCCCTAAACCGGAGACCCGAAATCATCCCAAAATCATGGGGGATTTCAAAAGAAATGTTAATAGGGTTTCCTTTAGCCACAGCAACCCGACATCGACCATTTTCTTCAAATTTAACAGGACGGTGTGAGTGCGGGTGCGATGCTGATATAGGATTTAGCACAACACTGCTAAACGTTTTTTTTGTCTGTAACTCAGCGATCAACTGACTCTCCCAAGCTCGCTGAGCCTCAGGTAGACGTTTCTCAAGTGCAGCGACCAATATGCGCTTCTCCTCCCTGAGGTCGTTCAATTCGTCAAGATCTCTCAATGGGCTATAGGCTTGATGTACGGGTTTGGCGTTCCTGCCTTCATTACCATCGATGCCCTTATCGCTTAAACCGTTAAAAAAAGCAAAAAACTGATAGTACTCTTTCTGGGAAATAGGATCATACTTATGATCATGGCACTGTGCACACGCCATCGTCACACCAAGAATCCCCTCGCTGGTCGTTTTAACGCGATCAACAACATAATTCGTCAGGTTCTCCTCAGGAATCGTGCCTCCCTCTTGGGTGATCGGGTGTAGCCGATTAAAGCCAGTGGCGATCAATTGCTCATCTGTGGCATCCTCGATCAGATCACCTGCAATCTGTTCCATGATAAATCGATCGTAAGGTTTATTCTCATTAAAAGATTTGATGACATAATCGCGCCAAAGCCACATGTGCCTCGTCCCATCTCTCGAGTATCCATGTGTGTCGGCGTACCTGGATACATCCATCCAATCTACGGCCATACGCTCACCAAAGTGTGGGGACTCTAAAAGCTTATCGATCAGCCCATTCACTTGGTCAAAACTTGTCACCTGATCCAAATCGTTCAGGTTGGGTGGCAGACCTGTTAAGTCGAGGAATAGGCGTCTGACCAGTCCATGAAGATCGCTTCTATCGTTGAGGATCTTGGCTTCACGAGCTAAACGAGCCTCAATAAAACAATCGATTGGGTTAGATGATCCAGAGCGCCCCATCGCAGGTACAGGGTGTTTTTGTGGCGCAATGAACGCCCAATGTTTCTCATATTTTGCCCCCTGATCGATCCAAACTTTAAGGATCTGTTTTTCTTCATCCGTCAGTCTGGTGTGGAATTCAGGTGGAGGCATTTTCAAGTCTGGATCCTCACTGAAAATGCGCCGTATCATTTTAGATGCAGAGGCATCGCCCGGAACGATCGCAGCTTCACCAGACTCTCCACCTCGTTGAGCAGAACTTAAATTAGACAATTGAAGCTCACCAGACAGATGCTTATCGTCAGGACCATGGCAAGAGAAACAAGTCTTTGAGATGATCGGCCGAACATCTCGGTTGAAGGAGATCGTGTCGCCCTGTGCCTGTATGATGTACGGCAAAAATGTAAACCAACATATTAAGCCATTTTTTTTCATCAACATGATAGCGATAACTTGAAAATAGTAACCAACGAATCATTTGGAATGATCTAAAGATATATCTATTCTAAAGATTTATATATGCTTTTCAAGTAGCTATTATTCTAGTGCGGTACTGGCACACGTCAGCTGTCTTTAAATATGCTCAATCCAAACCTGCATGTGGTTTTACACTAGACATGAATAATAATAGAAAAGATCCATTCTAGTAAAAGTTATTATCAACGGATCCAGTGGGTTAAATAATTTTATGAGTCATGTCACCACATGCTCTAAATGGTGATCATCTTTTTAAGACGAAAAAAGTTTAAGTTATGCTGAGAAGAGTCCAGTTTACAATAGACGATGTGATGAGTTGTACTCGACCAGCATCGTCCACAAGGTAATGAATAGGCTGGATGGCATGGCCAGTCTGGATATAACTATCAAGACTGACCTGTCCACCCATGAGGGGAATGACCACTTCTCCTTCGTAACGCAGCAATTGCTTTGGTCGCAAGGTTGAATCGTCTAAGAGATCGAATTGAAGCGGTTACTTCTTGAGTGAACCAGAGGCGATCAAGGGCAGCAAAGCCCATTTATGGACCAGTGGATAACGAGTAGGTCTCTCTTGATGCCATGAGTTCGCTCTCACCATCATCTTATTGCCATCCCAGTGACCTTCTTCAATAAAACGTGTGTCGCTAGCTCCAAAAACAGAATCTAAACTCCAAGTGAAAGGGTCACCTAAGGTTCCGTGACCTTTAATTTTGGTCACCACAGTGTTTCCTTGTCGTTTTTCTAATGTTTGGGTTGAGCCGTTGCCTCTCTGAATCTGGACATCACCCTTAACTTGACCAGGACCGCCGGCACGTCGCCAATATATCAGTGCAAATCTTGCATTAAAAGAGCTCAACATGTCACCATGTCGTTTGAGCTGAAACTTTCTCAAAGCTCCGGTGATGGGCTCGATGGCTGCCGGCTTGGTGAAAACATTTAATGAAGGGGTCGACACGAAAGACTTTGATTTTGCCGCATGAAGCATAGGCAAATGGCCCGAGGCGAGAAGGATTCCGATCGTTACACTCGTCTTTGATAAAAAATCTCTACGTTCCATACTCAAGCTCTTTTCCGGCATAAACGCATTCGTAGTCACTATATTTACGCAACCACTGACCAAGGTCAGGCAGCTGTTGACTTAACACATAACCATTTGCAGGTATTCCGGTTTCACAAGACATACGTCCAGTGTACCAACTGGCTCGAGCAGTACTGCACTGAGGCATGCTAGCATAGCTAGCCCTGAATGATGTGCCATCTACAGCAATACGATCCAGGCCGGCGTGCAGACATGAGGATTGCCATAACCTGACATTGCATTCCAGTGCATCTGGTCAACATGAATGAAAACGATATTTGGTTTGCTCATTTTCTTCTTTTCTGTTACTTTTGGCGTGAAAGCTTTGAGACCCGTCCAGATCTATTCCAGTCTTGAACGTATAGATTGCCCTCCAAGTCAAAGCACAATCCATGGGGAGCCGTAAAAACTCCTTCTTTGATGGCTTCCGGTTTAACTTTAAAATTAGCCCATTGTTCCTTGACACCATTGTCACCCAAGTGAGTGATGACCTCACCATTTTTGTCCAAAAGAGTGACTCGTCCCTCAAGTTCTCCAACGGCACAAATGTCACCGTGTATAGAGACCGCACATGGTCGGCGCAAACCGGTCGCCACCTCACCAATCCAATCACCGTCGAGTGTCGTGTGAAAAAGTCTTCGATTTTCACGGTCACAGACGAGCAGTCGTGGTGGCTCAAAACGAGTGTCGACCTTGAGTCCATGACAGGTTTTGGTCAAAGCATTATCCCCAGAACCCTTTCCGCCAAAGCTCATCAGGTGCTGACCATCTGGTGAGAACTTGTGGATCTTGTTGGAGCCATATCCCATAGAACAAAATATACTGCCGTCAGGAGCCACAGCAACAGCCGTGAGGCCTTTCCACCCACCGATCAAGCGAGGGTGAGTTTCAGCAGAACATTCCATAAGGAGCTTACCGTTTGAGTCCAGTTTACACAAACGAGAGCCGTGCCCATTCAACTGAGCCCCATATAGCATAACCTGACCATCTGTGACAGAAAGATCCAATGCATGAAACCCCCTGCATCCGGGAGCCATAGTTTTTAATAAATGCCCATCTGCGCGATAAACAAGAACCGAATACTTGGAGTTGGTCGAGACGTACACCAAGCCGTTCTGAGGATCCACAGCCACGCCTCCGTGAGTTGGACCGATCGCCTTTCCATCGGGGAGTTCCCCCCAGCCTGGAACAAAACGATAAGTTATGGATGCGTTCCCAGTTGAGACGTGTTCGTCTATGCTTTTTTTCGCAACAAGGTGGGATGTCGTCGGGTGAGCCAACAGTAAGCTGAAGGCAACTGAAACGGTCAACAACAAGAACACGCTCCTCTTCTTGAGTCTGTACATCAATGATCCTTCATCAAACAAAATACTCACCAAAAAGGTATCCATAATAAGAACCATATCAATTGATTTTTTGATATAATTTATAGACAGTCTTAAAATAGAGAAAACAAGCTTCTTTTTGCGTGCTTCACACAGCCCATTTGACGATTGTCATGGCCTTAAGGCATCATAATATGACAATATCATTCTTATGAATGGATGCATAGAAAACTTAAAAGCACATAGCAAACGGACGCGCGTGCTGATCTCAATCCGGCAAACGATTTTGAGCGGGCATATTGCCCTCTATAGGTAGGTTTTTACCCAATTCAACTCTCATCGCCTCTAGCTTCTGATACAGTTTTTCTCTCTGGTCTGCATATTGGGGCTGACCAATGAGATTATTCAACTCATAGGGGTCGTTTTTCAGATCATACATCACCCAATCTCCCAAGGCATGGTAGGCAAAAACCCATTCTTTGGTACGAATGCCACGCCAGTCCGTTCCGGGATTCCCCTCCCCTTTGCCGGAAGCTTGATTAAATAGGAATGCCGCATCGCGCTGATCTGTAGAATCACCGATGAAAGTTCGTGAATAGTCCATGCCCTGTACGTTTGCAGGTGTATCTAAACCACATAAACCAAGTAGAGTGGGCATGATATCGACAGATGAGACGATCCAGTCTCGCTCTAAACCGGCACTCACTTTAGATGGATAACGCACAATCAAAGGAACATGTATGGACTCCTCCCAAGGACGCTGCTTGTACACGTGCCCCTGAGAACCTAACATATCGCCGTGATCAGAGGTGAAAACCACAATCGTGTCACCAACGATTCCAGCATGCTGCAGAGCGCTGTTGATACGCCCCATGCATTCGTCCAAACTCGTCACCATGGCGTAGTATTGATGTAAAACCACATTCATTTTAGATTTCGAATAGCCATCTTTGGTAGGATAGTACTCACTTGGAACGTTCAGCCGACCATTAAGACTGTTGCATTTGTACTGCTTCAAGTGCTTCTTGGTTGCTTTATATGGACTATGAGGTGGACCAAAGGACAAAAATAGACAGAACGGTTCGCTCTTTTTCTTCTTGATAAATTCAATCGCTAGGTCTGTCTGAATATCGGGCTCCCAACCATCTGCTTCAATAGGATCTTTCGAATCGTTCAGCCAATATTGGAGCTTCATGTGTTTATGGGAACAGTTGCGCACAGCCCAAAAGTCCCATCCCCGTCTGCTCTTAACGTCCACAGGATTCCGGCGATTGCCGCTCAAGTGCCATTTGCCAATCTAACCTGTTGAGTAGCCACCCTTCTTCATATGCTCTGCAATGACAGTTTCATCATCGGGTAAACGCACGTCGTTTTTCACGACTCCAGTGGAGTGACCGTAACGTCCCGTCATCAAACTTGCACGATAAGGCGTGCACACAGGCTGTGCGGAGACGGCGTTATTCACCAACAAACCCTCTTTAGCCATCTTATCAAGATGGGGTGTGAACACTTGATCGTTTCCCATGCAACCAAGGGAGTCAGCACGCATTTGGTCTGCAAAAACAAAGACAACATTTGGTTTTTTTGTGGCCTCAATTTCTGCACCTAGCTGCCCCCCAATACCTAGGACAGGTATTACCGCACTGGCGGTCTTCACGAACTGCCGGCGAGTCATCACATCATTATTCATCATTATTCATCATTATATTATTTACTCGTTACTAAATAACTGTTATATTATAAGAACTCAAAAAAACCAATAACAAATATTGTCTCGTCTGAGGTTATGACCTCTTGATGGTTTAAAGTGATCATATTTGTGATTTGCTCCCAACCTGAAAAAAAAGACAATCATAATTATAGTTGATCTTGATTATCCATAAGTATAGAGATCTCTCGAGCGACAGACCAAAAAAGCTACCCTCAAATACTCTCCGTCGTAAAAGAGACCCTTTGAAGCCAGTTGATCCAAGTTAGTGGTTTGAATATGAGGCTGACACATGAAACCGTAATACATTCAATTCTGATCTCCACACAAAAAAACCCATAGTTTTCTTCGAAGCATGATAAAGAACCGTAAGGTTAAATCAACCAATGGTGGATCTTCGAGTTATCAAGTCTTTGTTATTCTATCGAATTGCAGCTATGGGGTTCTCAGGGATTTGTTTTTGTAAACGTTCGACTATAGACTTGTATTCAGGTCCATTTTTGTAGAGAAGATTGGTGAGCTCATCGGGATCCTTCTCAAGGTCATACAATTCATCACCATCATCGGCGTACTTTATGTAAGCCCACTTTTCAGTTCGAACCGAATAAATGAGACCAATGGGCTTAGACAAAACCGTCACCACAGGGCGATTCCACTGTGCCTCAGGATTTTTTAGTAACGGCAAAAGGCTCTTGCCCTGGCAGTGCTCTGGAGCGGGCAACCCGACCAGTTCGGCAATCGTTGGATAGATATCCAATAACTGAACGGGTCGACTGCATTTTGTGTTGGACAGAGTGACGCCCGGTGCAGAAATGCAGAAGGGAACTTGAGCACTCCAGCGCCAAAGACTATTTTTTGCAAATTTTAACTTTTGTCCATGATGAATAGAGTGATCTGACCATGCCATCACAATCGTATTTTCTGCATGACCGTTCTCTTCTAGAGCATCGAGGATTCGTCCCACCTGTGCATCGGTGAACAGTAAGGTCGCGAGATAGCCCTGTACCATCTCAGGAAATTTTCCGTCACGGAACGTCGGCATGAACTCCCGTTCACTTTTTGCATAAGATTTAGCTCGCTTTGGCACATCGTCGAGATCGTCCCAGTGCAATTCAGGAAGATTGATTTTGTCGAGTGCGATGTCCTTAAAATATTTTTCCGGTGCACACTTGGATCCGTGGGTGGTGTGAAGTCCAACTCCCAAAAGGAATGGCTTGTCGTGCTGCTTTTTCAGACGTTCAACGGCCCATGAAGTCATCTGATGATCATCCATCCCTTCATCGCCGCTTTTCAATTTACCGCAACGCGCCAACCCATTCTTATAGAGGTCATATAGTTGAGATTCATCGTCTTTCCCATACATAATAGCTTCATCCCATTCTTCATGAGGGATGTAACGATTCTGATAAATCTTGCCACGGATAGCATTAGCGTATCCATTTTCCTTGAGGTAACCACCCCAACTGATCGGCCTCGATTTGTTTTTACGATAATCCCCCTGATTGCCGTATATGCCTGTGGAAGTGGGGTGAAGACCGAACATGAATGAGGTTCTAGAGGGGCCACACAACGTCGCATTGGCATACGCCTTGTTGAAGAATACGCCTCGATTGAACAGTCGGTCTAGGTTGGGCGTTTTAACCCCCTGATACCCAAGTGCCGGAAGCAGAATACTCAAGTCATCGAAAACAATAAAAAGCACATTAGGCTTATTTTTTTTCAATTTAGCTTGGGTCGTTTCACCTGCACCAAGAGTTCCATGAACCAGAAAACTCATAAAAAAGCCAACGAGAAGAGCCCATTGCACGGGCCTCAAGGCTACAGAGCTGATCTTTTTAAGGTTGGTCTTCATAACACCCATTGAAGTTTGCCAGCTAGGCAGATTTTGATAGCACCTTAAGGTCATGAATTTGATTTTTTATCTAAAAAGTGATCTTATCTATATATGATATATTTATATATTTCTTATGCAATACATTTTATTATTTTTCAATACGCATGCATTGGCGTG
>JACLAC010013939.1_pt1 | contig 12373 bp, 4 predicted proteins | sample 8027881 | NCBI WGS metagenome assembly JACLAC01 (sample SAMN15725517, study PRJNA655200) | protist metagenome | isolation source: fluorescence activated cell sorting (FACS) single amplified genomes of... | place: Spain: Blaines Bay Microbial Observatory, Mediterranean Sea | collected 2016-01-19 | reverse complement strand
TACACTATAAACACTATAAGATATTATACTACAATATTACACATAAATAGATCCTTATAATATTAAAAACAACATATACCTACACGAGACACATTATTGACACCCTCACACTTCAGGGCAGGGAATACTTCAAATGGAACGGTGGAAACTAGTGTTCCTGGCAATAATAATAATAATGAAGAAGTAGTAGCAAATGGAGGAGAGTCAAATCTGTTTGACAATTTCAAAGAAGAAAAAGAAGAAGAAGAAGAAAGCTTATGTACCAGATTTGAGCTAGACGTTGTATCATAAAAAGTGTGCATTAAATATAGAAATGTCGCGTGTGTAATATATGGCATATGCATATTATTTAAATAATATTTACTTCGTAATTCTTTTTTCTCTAATATTACTCCATGGCCGCGCTAGTACTATTTATTTTTGAAACTCTTTCGCTAGATCTTCCACATTCATTACTGTATACATATAATTTCCATATAATAACATGGCTGCTTTATGCCGTTCCATATTTCTATCGGCACAACAATCTTGAATTAAATCTACCCTATATCCTCGACAAAAAGCTCCATGTCTGTATGATATTAGTATGAAAAGAGTGATTTGTGTTAAAAGAGGATATTCATTTATATATATATATATATATATGTTTAGGGGATTAGAATTTACATACGCTGTATGCTGTACACAAGCACTTGTGATAAGCCCAGCACAAAGAACTCTGGAAATTTTCTTCTGTTGCAAAAAATTGTGTAGGGGAGTATCTTTGAACCCATCGTACTGTGATATGGAGCGTAACGTATAAAAGATGTGGGTTAGAGAGGATATCTTTTATCTATAGGTTTAGGGTTTCGAATTCACTTACGCAAGACTTCATAATTAACATTTCATTATCAATTTCTTTAGCAAAATCTTCAACCTCGTAAGTGCCATCTATCTCTGGGTTTCCTTTGTCAGGATTTAATCTTACAAATTCATCCATCCATTGACTCTTATTTTCTTTAGAATACAAAGCGCGTACATGAACAATTTCCATGTTATTGTTTCTGCATATTTGCAATAATTTTTTTATATTTTTTGGTAAGTCCGGAAAGTGTGATTGAATTTGGTCATTTTGTGAATACCATTCAGGCTGCAAATCGATTAACAATAATGCTACGCCTCCATTATTGCTTGCATTCATTGTCGTTGATGCCATGATGTTATGTACATTCAGATTAGATGAGGTGGAGACGGTATTATGTACCGGCGTAGAAATTGTTTTTTTTGATTGATCACTGTACTGCTACTACGAAATTTATATTCGAATTATCAAACAGGTATGTATGAGAGTATGAGATTATTTTTTGGATATATTAATATATATTTACGATTTACTATTTTAGAGTTTAGCTTACGGGTGATGGGTATATAAGAACTACTATTATTATACTAGCAAGTATAACAAATATTACAACACACACACCCATCACAATATATATGATGATATATGGCCAATACTATAATTTAGAATAATACAAAAAACACACTCATATGTCATTACACACACATTTTTCCAAATCTCAGAATCACCTTTGAACAATAAATCCATATGAAAATGAAGGGATATCAATATCTTTAGAATCTCCATAAAGAAATTCAAGGCTAGAATCTATATCCAATGTCACCCCATTTAATTTCATATTACTAGATGTAAGATTATCTGCAGTCAATATATATAATTCCACTTTATCTTCATTATTATTACCATCTTTTTGGTATTGGTGGCATATATTATTCATATCAATGTCATTTAAATTTAAATTTAAAGACAATGAATTCATAGTAGGGTTTATAAATGTTACAACAACTCCACCATCAACTGCACATGCTGCATGTATCAATTTATTATTATCTGATACAACTTTTAATCTTGTCGATCCAACTAATTTACGATACAAAACACTCGTAAAATAGTCGGGATTTGGTGTGATTTCACCTGATACTTTCGTATTGTACCAACCAGGCGGGTTTAATAATGTGTAATGACTTCCAAAGTTAATGCCACCAAAACCGATTATATTTTGACGATAAACTTGCCATACACCCATATCACCAAGTTCGCCCAATATTTGAAGAAAGTAAAAGCCAGCAATGAAACGATTAGATAGACCTTCACATCCACCATCTGCTGCAGTTGCAGTCTCTGAGATCACTAATTTCAAATTTGGTGAAATATTTTGTATACCTTTCCGCCATGCTGCAACAGCATCAACAACATTGCTTTGAAATGTTGTTACATTTAAAAAGTCATCAATGTGACATTGAGAAAAAGAAGGTGGGGCACCCGGTTTAGGGCCACGAAGACCATATGTATGGGCAGTCACATCGCTTAAAATATTTGGACCTATTGATTTAAGAATGGTTTCAAAATATGTCATGTTTGCACATGGGCTTGTATTGGTTTCATCGCCTAAACAGACATCTGGGCCTTGCATTCGTGGCCTATTGTTTTCTTCTTCTACGTTTCCACCTTCTTCGATTTTAGTACTAATAATAGGATAATATTTATCTAAAATTTTTGAAAATGTGATAAAGTCTTTTGCATGTTGCAATGCCGTTGGTGTACCGCCATTTCTCGTCTCATAATGGCCTGGTTCGTTGCCTAATTGAAACGCCCATACATTTTGTTTCTTCAATTTCATATGGTCTAAAAGTCTCAATGCATCTTGTGGATCCCATGAATTATTTGCGTTTGTATGTCGTCCTATCCTCATATTTAAATCCCATGCTACATTAAAATCACATTCATTTGCAAAATCGATTAACTCATCCCAATATGATTCTGTAAGATAAATATGACCATGAGTTGCATTGTCAATAAATGTGGAAAGATCATCTGCTGCACTACCACCGATACGAAGTGTCATACGCCCACTATTACCACCATTATTAGTATTGTTAAAATTATTTGATCCATGTTGTTGTTTTGAAAGTTTGCAAGCTAATTTACGTAGCATCGGATCGTTTAAATCAAGGCGTGTTTCTTGGTATAATGATGCTGCATCTATATTGATTCCTAAGAAATTTGCTGAGGTAACTGCGATGGGTGTAGATGTATATATTGAAACATCAATTTTTTTCGCAACATTAATAATCAAAAATGCAGAATCATGTGGCAGTAATTGTTTTGCAATATAACCATCTTCAAAATTGCCCAGATTTTTATGCAAATTAATATCACGTACGGAACAACTATCTTTCCCATCTTTTCCACATGTCGTAATACCAAGATCACTTTCAAAATTAAGTGCTACATCTGCTTTTACAGCTGCATTATTCATTAACAACACAGCTATTTTTCCATCTTCAAGTTTTTTGGCCCAGACCATCCATTCTGGATGATCGCATCCATATGGATTAAACCATGAACAGTTTAACATATGAACATTTTTCTCGGATTGACTGACTAAATTTCCAGAATCGCCTGCCCATGCTTCATTGACTGCTATTGCTTCTTTGTTTGAAATTATATCCCAGATCAAATCCATTACAACTGTGTCATTTAAATCATTTCCTAATACTAATGGTGAGGAGACGATGCACCATGCGTTGAAATGCGTTCTTGTTTCTACAATATTCAACGTACAACCTGGTTGTCCATATGTTTTACATCCAACATCACCTTTTTGTGAATTTGTTACTCCAACTTCCAACATATCTGGATATGCCCAGCAACCTGGACCTGTTAATCCATTGCCATTATATGCACGTGTTGTGTTTAAATTAATTAATATACTACCATACGTAGGACGAATATCTGTTGAACTCCTGAAAAAGTTCATTGGACAATTTACTTTGCCTGTTACATTATCACGAACACTTGTATAAGGGTTATGATTATGACAATTTTCTATCATAATTTCAACATCAGTGTTATTAAATAAACGTGCATATTCCGTAACGTTTCTTTGTACACCACAGCCATCAAGTTTAACGCTTTCAAAGCCATATTCTAATGTAGCTTTTACATCACCAATAAAACACTTATTATTTATTTCAATTGAAGATGATGCAGTAGTCATATTGCAAGCAGGGTTGTTTTCTCTACACATACAGTTGTTTCCATACCAACCAGGCTTCAATCCTAAACGCTTTGCTTTTTGTACTAAACGCTTCATATTAGGGAATCTTGATAAATTTACATTTGGAATTCCATTTTCATCATGAAATCCTAAACCTTGTGGTCCACTATTACAATGTTGCCAGCCATCATCAATTCCAGCTGTAACATATCCAAGATCAAGAAGCGACATTGGGACACCATCAACAAGTCTATTTCGTTCAACTAATTTCTGATATTGTATTTCAATAATTGTTTGATTAATATTATCAGTAAATTGATTAAAACTTCTCCATCCTCTTGGTGGAGTTCGTCCTATACCGTTATCAATTGCATTGGAAGTGTATAATAATAACAACGACGACAATAAATAAATGGTAACAACAATTGTGATGTAATTCTTCATCGTGTGTTGTACTTTTTTCTTTTTAACTTGCTTTCTTATTATTATATATCATGTGATTTTATCTTGTTATATACGTCTCTGATGATTACAATCTATTATTGATTTTTTTTGATAAAATAATTATTATTATTGAATTGCACAATCAATAATAAAAAAATTGCACCACCCATCATGAATGATGTACGTATTAATACAACAATCAACAATCAATATTATATTTTATATGACGTATTACTATACTACTGTAACTATTAATATTAACAACAATATAAAAAATATAGTATTGAAATTGTTGTTGTGGTGTGATGTGCATGCCATGCTGGCTGGGCTGGCATAATAATAAATAAAAAGATCCCGATTCGGCGGTGAGAAGTCCCACTACACTCTCTTACACTACTATTCTTCATGCTATACCATATGCTGTATACATTCTATTGTACTCATTGCATTTGTACTTATTATATTATTTTTTTTCTTTCCATCAACAACATAATTATTTTATTGCACTATTATTATTATTGAAAATTGAATAATGAGAATAACAAATAATATATATTAAATTCATTTAAAGAAACTAAAAAAAAACAAAAATTGAAAGCAAGATATCTATGTACTTTAGTCGTTCGTGAAGATATCGTTCATATATATTTCTCTATTTCTAATTGTCTTTCTATTTCTCTCTCTCTCTCTCTCTTTCTTCCTTAAAGTTGAAAGTGATACGAAGGAACGTATATATATATATATATATACATATTGATCAACATATAAAAACAACATGTCTTCCTCCAATAAAACAAAATCATCTGTGAATAATAATAATAACAATAATAACAATAATAGTAAAAGCCAACCTTCTTCTTCTGTGCGTACAATAAATGTCTTAATTTGTGGGGATGATGCTGTAGGAAAGACATCTATCATCGATGCAAAAAGTTCAGGAACATTCAGTAAAGATGTTGAAGATTTAAAAGGGTCTGTAGACAGTAGTGGTGCATGGGGCGAAGTAGTTGTTCCAGGTGATGATGTGAACGGAAAGCAAGTCAATTTAGTTATAATTGATACCTCCTCACGAACACCAACAAAACGAATGGAAGTTTTAAATAAGATGAAAGATGCAGATGTTGTTGTTTTGGTATACGCAGTCGACAATGAAGAAACCTTTAATCGCTTGGAAGATCATTGGGTTCTACCAATACAGCGGGTATGCCAACAACACTATGAGAATGACAATCGTTTTTTCCCAACCGTGCCAATTATATTAGCAGCGAATAAAATTGATAAACTTGCCGGGGATCGTAACGTCGGGTTTGCTATGTATCGGGCACGCGCTGTACCGTTAGTCGAAAAGTATAGTAATATAGAAGCTCATGTACCATGTTCAGCAGTCACTATGTTGGATTTAAAGAAAGTCTTTTATAATGCACAAAAAGCCGTTTTATTTCCATTTAAACCTTTGACCAATATACCGACAGTTGGAGAATTATTTGTAGATAATAGTAATAAAATAGACAACATCAACAATAATTTGGAATTGAAGAAGAAAATACATTTTTTAAGCGAAGATTATCGCATAGCATTAAAACGAATTTTTCGTTTGCTTGATGTAGATCGAGATGGTCTGTTAAATAATGATGAGATGAATTTGATGCAAGTACAATGTTTTGCTGCTGGTATGTCCCATGCTGATTTAGCACATGTTAAAAAGACTATAAAAGATGAAGCGAAATATACAGCGCAAAATGATGATCATATTTACATAACACATTCCAATGTCGTTCAAGATGATAAATGGACATTGGAAGGTTTTTATGAATTGAATAAAGCGTTTCTGAGACGAAACCGTCCGGAGAGTCCATGGTCTATTTTACGACATTTTGGTTATGGTCGCGATGGTGTAACTGGCTTAAGAATGTTATTGAATGATTACGATGGTGTCCATGAATCGGAGAGATTGGATAATATAGTAGGACACTGGGGAATGACTTCAAATCATGCCAACATGCCACAACTGAATCGAAAGCCGGACCAAAATTGTGAATTGAGTTCACCTGCATATACATTTTTAGAAAATATATTTAAACAATTTAAAGTGGTGGTAGATGGACAAGAACTTTTAAGAGAACAGGAGGTAGAGGAAATATTTATTATAGCACCAGAAAATCCTTGGCGTACATATCGAAAATATAATTTTCCATGGGGTGTACCAATGCAATATGTTTCCAAGCAAAGTAATGTAATAAATAGTAATAATAATAATAATAATAGCAATAATGAAGATGAAAATATTAACAAGCAATATGAATACGGGTTGACTTTGGAGTCATGGTTTGCAATGTGGAGTATGATGACATCAATGGATTACGATATGACCATGCGATATATGTGGTATTTAGGTTTTCCTGGCTCAAATATTGAAAGTGGCTCGATAGCTAAAGAAATCCATTTGAAATGGCCACGAAGTGTGAATCATTTAGGAAAAGCAATTTCATTGAAAAAAAGAAGAAGTGCAGTGAAATCTGCTAAATCCTTAGCAGATCGACAAGTTATACGTTGTTTTGTTTTCGGGCGTAAGCGAAAGGAAAGACAAATTATGCTAAAACATTTAACAAATTCTAAGATGAAACGAAAAGTGTCATCATTGGAGGCAGAGATAGCTGATGATAGTCATAGAAATAACAGATCGCCGGTAAATGATGATGGGGTATATGATAATAATATGGATGATCTAGATGAGGATGAGGATGAAGAACGTGATGATTTTACTGGAAGCGCAAGTACAAGCTTGTCGGATAATATCAGGACATTGCGTGATGTCTCTGCAATTAAATGGTTTGCAAATAGTGGATATGATGGTTATGGCAAAGCATTGATGATGACTGATATTGGTGCAGATGTTCCACGGAAAATGAACAATAGCAATTCTAATAATAACAGTAGCTCCGGGGGACTTGGCAGTAGTAGTAATAATAGCGATGTCGATGATCCGATGAATCCATGCGATGTGGCATGTATTGTCTATACAGCTACGGATCATAATGCACCATCTTACCTGGCAAATTTACAAAAAAATATTCCTGATCATATTCCATGCATTTATGTTGGTTTGCAAGAAAACGAACGGTATAATGAAAATGTATTTGATTTAATATCAAAGTTATGCGATGCATATGAATTGAACCACCCACAGCCAATACCGTTTGATTTGCTTGTAAAAAGCGATAATAATGGGGAGGAAGATGATGAAGATGATACGTTAGATACATTTTTCAATGACATATTAAAATGTGGTTTATATCCAGAAACACATGGCAAACGCCCGATCTCAAGACAAAAGAGGGAGGAAATGGAACGCCGGGCGTTGTATTTGAAAGGTGGAATTGCTGTCGCAACGAGCATATTGATTATTGGTTTATCTTATTTTGCATATAGCTCTGGGTATTTTTCAAAAAATAATAGTAATGATACAGAAGAAAAGAGTGATCAAGATAGTTGAGACAATTAGAGTTTTATATATTATTTAAAAACGCACACACACATAATTTTATTTTTTATTTTTTCTCCCTGCCCATTTCCGATGTTTTCATGCCACCGGTATATTATTATTACCAGAGGCAGGCGTCGCACCGCGTATTCTTCTAGCTTCTGCTTTGATCAATTCCTCCATATACCACGTAGCTAAGTGTGAATTTCTAAGGCCAACATGATCCAACCTCATACCTTTCACTTGTACGGCAGCAGGAATTGGTAAATGTTCATTCCGTAAGCGATGAAACTCAACATCATCAAATAAAATTTTCAATTTCACGACAGTCAATATAGCGGATTCAATTGATTTCAAGCCAACCGTTAACTTTTCAAAATGTTCTGTCAAAAATTTGTTTAAATGTTTCAATTCTCCTCGTTTCACAGAATCCAAAAAAATTCCTTCCGTAACACATTCCACGCGTTTTTGATAGCCCATATCGACGGTAGTAATTTCCTCGCAGCGACGTTTAGCCCTTTCAAATCGCTCTAAAAGAAATCTTTGTTTCTTTATACGTGCTTTTGTAAAACGACGATATTCTTCAATTCGTTGCTCAAGATCAAAATTCTCTTCGAGTGCTTTTATATTACTTAAATTACCGGTCAATCCAACTGCACTTTTAAACCTTTCAGCAAAATGCCTGGTTAATTGAATTTGTCGTTTCAACTTTTGTTTTCGCGTTAGATATCTACCTCCATGTCCACGGTATACGCGTTGTATCATTTGCGATGCCGCAATTTGCCTTGCCCGTTCCTCAGATACGTAACGCCTTGCTAATTTTGCTCTATAATGGCGTTGTAAAACACACGCTGCACGATGCAAATGAATAGTCAAACGCATTTTAGCTGCTTCTTTCCTCCCAAGATGGCCACGATATACGCGTTGTATATTTAAAGCAGCAGAAGAAAAATTCTTAAATCGTTTTCTTGCTATTTTTCGACCAACAAAACCTCTCCAATGACGTTGTATAGTTGAACTGCTATTATGTCTCCACCACATTAAAAATATTGGCACTCGCCATCGCAATAACGATCTTCGCCACCAATGAACAATTAAACGCCTCGCTTGACGTTTTGCAAATCTTTTTCTAAAAGATGCACGTACTACTTTATCATTTCTCAATAGTCTATCTGCACCTTTTATCTTACGATGGAGTCTTGCTTTTTGCCTTCCTTTATTTCCACGCCAACGCTTTTGTACCACAACGCTTGAAATCATTTTTCTTTCTTTAATATCTAAATATTTCTCTTTCCAGATATCAAATTTTACGCGTGTATCTGACATCATACAACGCATCGCTAAACGCTTGACTCTTCTCGCTTGTAACATGTTAGAATGGAAAGCCATTAAACATTTATATACCACCCGCATTTTAATTCGATTCAACATTCCTTTCACTTTCCGTTCTTTCTCTTTATGCCTTCGTTTTTTTTCTGCCATTTGTTTGCGAGCAGATTTCGATCGCCACATATTCTGTAATGAAGTAGCGGCAGCATCAGCTTGCTTTTTTAAATACCGCCTCCACCAACGCTGAATTTTCCTAATCATTGTTTTTACAAATCTTTTCTTTAATTTCAACCAAAGCTTCCACATATTCAAGCGCAAACGTTGCTTCCCGCAAAATGCTTTATATGCCAATGCTCTAACGCGAACAATACGATTGACATACGTTGCCCATGAAGTAAAACTTGAGTTTAATAAACGATTTTTTATTTTTTTCAATGATTTAGCAACTTTACTGCGATCTTGCATCCGTTTTTTCATTTCGTATGTCTTTTTCCTTACTAAATATCCACGAGCATGTGCTTCAATTTTAGTTGCACTCTTACTTCGTTTTAATTGCCACAACCGTGGAGCAGTTGCTTTTCTAGACATTCTTCCACGCCAAGCAGTTTGTACCATTGTAGCAGCTTTTTCTAATCTTCGTTGCTCCATTACTTTTTTCTTTAATTCTTTTGTATTTTGAAACAGAATTTTAGCATATACAGCTCGCCACCACGATTGCAAACGTATGTACATGTCGCGTTCGTATTCCATGCGCCGCAGTCGCTCTAATTGCTTCCGCCTAAACCTTGCTTTACCCAACAAACGTATCCTATATCTTCGCTGTATGACTATAGCCGCTTCATTATCTCGGTCGCTCATTTCCAATGCGGTTACGCATGGTAACGGTCTCGGTTCGATTCCTAAATATGTTTTTGATATTTGTGACTTCCATAGGATTCTTGACAGTGTATCAACCATCGTATTTGTAATACGCATACATTTGTTGACATTTAATGTTAAAAGTAAATCGCATCTTCGTGCTAACGCAATGAGTCCATTTTCCGTTATATTCAAATTTCCAACTAAATTAATTGATGTCAGTGTTTTTGCCGATTTACTTCTTGACAATGCAATCAATGTTTTATCAGTTACTTTATCACATGTACTTAATATTAAATGTTTCAAATTGGGCAATACATTTGATTTAAATAGTGGTTGCACTCCATTATCTGTAATTTGTTTACAGCGTGTTAAATTTAGATATTGTAATGGTCGAGATATGAATGCAATTTTGCTGTTTTCTGCATCGTTTTTTTCTTCATTGTTATTTTCAAAGCCTATTTTTAAAGGTGTAACTTCATCGAGAGCTGGATTCTTCTGTTTCATTTTTTTCTTCCTCAACTTTCTTTTTTCTTTATTATTATTTTTTATTGTTTTTGATGAGGGAACAAGATTCTTCTTCTTGCCATTCATACCACCAATCAATCCTAAAAGAACTTTATCCGACACATGAACACATCCTGTTAAATCTAAATATTCTAAATTTTTTAACACACTTAAAACTTTACATAAAACATTTTCATAGATACAGTTTTGGTCGATGAAGGACAGCTTTTTTATATTGATAAGGAATTGTTTCGATCGAATCAATTGTAAAACACCTTTCTCGTGGATGGTTGCACCACCAGACAATTTTTGCAAATGAAAACTTTCCAATTTTATATGACGAGCAGTCCTACCAACTCCAACTAATCCATTTGAGGAAATATTAGAACATTTTTTCAACGATAGATGTTTTAATGATAGGCAACCTCCACTTGCATCTAGCAATTCCGTACCCTGAGCGACATCATCCGCATTTCCATCAATATCTTCATCGCCAGTATTCTTCAATTTTGGGCTACTTAAACCTAAAGTTTCTAATGTTTGCTTCCATTGTGCCTCTAAATGCTGGTGTTCCTCATGATGAGGATCACCATGCTTCTTTTTCACACTACTCGAAGGCGAAGTTGCTGGTTCGTTCTTTCTCTTAAGCTCCCTTAAACCTTTTTGATATCCTATTAAATGAAAAAGACCTCTATCACCAAGTTTAGTGCACCCATTTAAACTTAAGCTTTCCAATGCTTGTAAACTGTCGCTAATTAAACTCATTCCATCGTCACTGATCGTGTGTATACGTTCTAAAAACAATGTTTTCAAATTTACACAGCCTCCGGTAATCCAGCTCAAATCCAAATCATGTATTTCCATTCCGGAGACATCCAGATATGTTAAGCTTTTTAACTTTGTTTTTTGCAATGGTGAAAATGCCATACCACCAACATTACTGCAATATCTTAAATTTAAAGTGACTAATCCTGTACATTTCTGTAATAACTCCCCGACACCTGCATCAGTAAGCCTTGTACAACTCATCATATTTAAATCTGTCAAATCAACTCGATTACCAACTGGTTGAAGACGTATCGCAAGTGCATGTAACACAGCATCGGTCATTTGATAACATTTTGCTAAATTTAATTTTTCCAATGATGTTGTAGTTGAAATCAACAATGGAATTGAATTAATTGTTATTTGGTCAACATTTTCGAATTGCAATTCTCTTAATTTCCCAAAATTTTTTCGAATTATTTCAACGCCTTCATCGGTTATTTCTTTGCAGCCACTTAAATTCAACTTGCGTAAACGATTTACATACGTCATGCGCAAAATAATATTATCATTCACACCAGGTGCATCTTTTAAATTTAGTTCAGTGGCTTTGTAACAAATACGTGATAATGTTGCAACTGATTTTCTATCCATCGGCCAACCTTTTAAGTCAATTTTATCCTTCGGCAATGTTCGTTGTCTGTTGGAATGTAGCCATCCTTCTAGCAAATCATTTGTATACACAGGTTGAAGAGGTAAACCCATGTTAGCTGAACCAGGCCTTTTACTATATTGTCGTTTACTTGCTGTATTTCCTCTTCCCTTTGATGAAGCTGGTGGTGTCAATCCTCCAGGTGGGCGTGCAGATGGTGCAAACATGGTATGGCCTTCTTCGTTAACAAGAAGAAGGTTGTTCATTCCCCAATTA
>JACLAC010002750.1_pt1 | contig 12373 bp, 10 predicted proteins | sample 8027881 | NCBI WGS metagenome assembly JACLAC01 (sample SAMN15725517, study PRJNA655200) | protist metagenome | isolation source: fluorescence activated cell sorting (FACS) single amplified genomes of... | place: Spain: Blaines Bay Microbial Observatory, Mediterranean Sea | collected 2016-01-19 | reverse complement strand
GTAATGCTGTGTTCATACTATCGGAATTAATTTGATAGTGTTCTTAATATTTTTAACAAATTTTATTAAAATGGACCCTTAAATTAAAATCTTCATCGATTTTTATCAATATAATTTTTAATTGGCACAAGAGGTATTATTACAACCATGATATTTCCTCCTTAAAGGGTTTTCGTGAAAATGAAAATCTAGATCAATTTCGAAAAAATGAGTGTTTTTGTCTAAATTCCTATTTATATGTATTAGTGTAAGTCTCCTTCAGCCTGGATGCTTTAACTTTTCCTTGGAAATTCTTTTTAACCGGGTGGTTATGACATGTGTAGTAACGGTTTTTTGCCTGTTTAATCTGAAAAAAACCGGGTTCATCTACCGAGATTTCTAAGTCTGCAGCTTGCCTGGTTTAATCATCAAAATCATCATCATTGTTATTTTCATCTACTGCTACATCTACAAAATGTTGACAATTATCTAATCTTCTGAATGTATTAGGATCATCAAATAACCCTATGTAGCCACCAATACCAATCAATGGGCAAAATGCAAGATCTTTGTACACCAAGATGATCTAAAATACTAGCCACTGATGTGGACACTGCACAGTCCTCTGATAAGAAAATGATACTAGAACAAGAGGTCATTGAAGAATTGAAGCTACATGTACCACCTTGGACAGCTGAAAAGCTAAAGAAAAGGTTCATGTATAAAACTGCTAATTCAACTGGATCACCACAACCAGATAAAAATGGAAACCTTGATCAAAGATATAAATATGCAGAACAATATTTAAAAATCCTTCATGACTATCCCAAGATTCTAGAACCTTTAAAGTTTCTATGGCAAAGAGGTAGAGTTGATGGCAGTACAAAAGGTATTGTTGATAATTTTCGGGAATGCTTAATCCATCTCTTATTGGGTGGGACATGCGCAATTTTTTCGAAAATTTAAGAAGAAAAAACAAAGAAATACAACAACAACAACAACAACAAACGTCAATGGTACAACAGTCAAACACTTAGCCATGCAAGTGCTGGGATCAATACATATATTTAATAATAAATTTGTAGAAAATCATGCAAAAGAAGTGAGAGAAGTTTTGTCAAGGTTTCCAGAAACAGCAGCAGATGTGAAAAAATATAGCAATGTAGTAAAAAAGTACAAAGCACCCAGACATAACAATAATGAAAACGAAGATGATTTTTCACTTGAAATGAATGGTTTCTGGACAATACCCCAGTAGATATTGTAAACTGGTTCAATTATCTTGCTTTGGGAAAAGAAAATCCAACAGAAACTGAAAAACCAACTCTTTCAAGAGCCAATACATTATACCTGGTACTCCAAGAAAAGATGAAAAAAAAAATTGTAAAAATGCGTTCCAAATCTTTCATGTTAAAATTAGGGCTCTCTTCGGTCTGTCCAACTTTAACTTCGCTCCCTGCTATGTCACACGTCACACATTTTCTGTCCTTTTTTACATAACCTCAATAGTGTAAATATAGTGAAATAACATAGTACATACACTTACAAAACTATTTAATACTGCCATAAATATTGCAGGGGTTAAGATCCATGCTCGGATCCACTCAGGCCTAATGATAGTAGTAAATGAATGTTTTATACATATTTTTACAAACACAAAATAGGTATATAGAACAACAAAGCGAGAATGGAAACTAAAAGAAACAGAAAATTAAGAGATTGAACGTTTGATATATTCATAAATACAGACAGATATACAAATAATTTACAACAACCATGACAACATTTACAACAGATTCTGGTATTGGAAGTAAATACTTTGGTACGACGATTCCATCCATGAAAGACCGTGTGGAATTATGGGCAAAAGCAAATGGTTTGCCTACGGAACATGTGGAAGAAGCATTTAATGCATTGCAAGCAGATGGTAGCGAATATAAATTATTTGAAGATTACATTCGTACGGACAATGGAACAACAAATGCGCCACATTTATCTGGCACGGAGGGTAAAGGGCAGAAATATAGATACTTTAAAAATGGACCACAACGTTTACGTGAAGTATTTGAAAAATTTTGCACCCAATATAAAGATAATGACTTCTTGGTTTATGGTGGCGCTGACGCTATTAATGGCATGGAGCGATATAGCTTTGGAAAATCATGGGAATTAGCAAGTGGACTTGGCCATTTCTTACGCAATGTAGTTGGCTGCAATGAAGGTGAACCATGTTCCATGTTGATGAGAAATTATCCTGAATGGGTACTTGCATTTATGGGTAGTACTAGCAGTGGCTTAGTTTCCGTTCCAACAAACTCCTTATGGGTTGGTGATGAAATTTCATATGGTTTGAATGATTCTGGTTCAACTGTTTGTTTCTGTGATGGCCAACGTGCTGCACAAGTATTGCCATTATGCAGGGAAGGTAAATTGCCAAAGTTAAAAGCCGTCGTTGTTAGTCGTGATCCAGATAATGTTGCGGATACGGGTGGTGGTAATGTAAAAGTTTACAAATTACATGATGTTATGAACATGGTGAAAGGAAAACCAATGCCATCATGCACAGTATCTCCAGAAGCAAATGCTATTATCATGTACACTAGTGGAACCACAAGTGCACCAAAAGGTGTAGTTTCAACGCATAGAAATGTTGTACAATCACTACGTGGTGCAATGTTTTATGGGGCCCATGGTCGTTTAATTCGTGCTAAATTGCCAAAAACACCGAAAAAAGCATCATCCGGACCACGTGCAAATGCTATTTTATGCCCTGTACCTTTGTTCCATGCAACTGGTACACATGCTATCTTTTTGTTAAGTGTATTCCTTGGGCGTAAATTGGTTTTGATGGCAAAGTGGGATGCATTGCTAGCATTGCAATTGATACAGGAAGAACGTGTATCAAGTTTTACTGGCGTACCAACCATGTCCATGGATTTATTAAATCATCCTGATTATGATAAATACGACACATCGACTTTAAAAAGTTTAGGTGGTGGTGGTGCAGCTCCTCCTAAAAAATTAAGTGAACAAACTGCAAAAGCTGGTAAAAGTGCTGGACAAGGATGGGGATTAACCGAATCCAATGCCATTACGGTACAAACCATGTCTAGTGCAGAATACATTTCAAATCCAAGTTCATGTGGTCGCGCAGTTGGTTTAATCGATGTGAAAATAGTAGATTCAGAAGATCCAAGCAAAGAAGTGCCACCAAATACACCTGGTGAAGTATTGATACGTGGTGTTACTATTATGAAAGAATATTTAAATAAACCAGAAAAAACGATTGATTCCATGTCAAAAGATGGTTGGTTCCGTAGTGGTGATATTGGTCGTTTGGATGACACAGGTGCATTGTACATCATGGATCGTTTGAAAGATTTGATTATTCGTGGTGGTGAAAATATTTCATGTGCAGAAGTTGAATCTGCTATATATGAGCATCCATCTGTTATGGAATGTTCCGCATTTGCTATGCCAGATGAACGTCTTGGTGAAGTAGTTGCAGCAGCAATTGTATTGAAAAACGGTGCACCAAAATTTACAGCAGCGGAAATGGTACAACATTGTCAAGGCATTTTAGCAAAATTTAAAGTTCCAACGGAAATATATATATGGAATGAACAATTACCACGTGGTGCAACAGGGAAAATCCCAAAAAAGAATATTCAAGAGCTATTGAAAAATGGTGAAGCTAATGCAACACAAATTTTACCATTAAAAGCTGGCTTGTAATTTTTAACTTATTTATGACAACACACATATACATATAATATATATTAACACATTATAGGATTGTATTTTATAGTAAATGTGATAGTAAATGTGTGTAGACGCGTACACACTAACACCCCAGCTACGTAAAAATGACCAATACAAAAATTGATTTTTTTTTGTGTTTTTAACGACAAAACGCTGGATACATTAAAAATTAATAGGTAAAAGCAAATGCGGTAAAACTGTGTGTAGTGTTTATATTACTTCTCCGTAATTGTATATTTAAATACTTTGTGTATTTTAAATAAAAATGTATGATAGTGATTAGAGAGAGAGGTGGAGCTTAAACTTTTTTTCAAAAACACACTCTTAAATTTATTTAAAAAAACATGTGTTTAAATTGTTAATTTGAAAAATATTTATTTTTATACACACACACACACACATACAACTCTCAAGCGGAGCTCAGGGTCCGATAATCCATTTAATAGTTTAATGGTAACTGCCTACTAATAATCTCCCAAAATATATTACGTTTTGCCATTCGTAAATTATTATCAATCCACAAATAAATTGACAAAATCGGATATTTAAATCATCTAGTGCTATTTAATGTACTAAAATAGTCATTTTAGTCGAATATTTGATATATTTGGATATTAAAAATATAAAGTAAAACAATAAAAATTTATTATATTGGAAATATATACCTTAATATATACAATAGTATGTATAATATTATGTTTGTAGTGTTTTGGTACAAAATATATAGCATTTATAGGTAAATTCAATCGTGTGAAATTTATTGGATTTATATGTATTTTATAAATTTTCCATATTTTCATTATTTCGGTAATATTGGGTGAATATATATATTTTTTTCAAATTTTTGTTAGTGCTTAGACTACGAAAGAAATCGGGTTTGCTAGGGTTGCAACAATAGCAGGCAATAGATCCAAATTCCACAACTTTAAATGGATTATCGGACCCTGAGCTCCGCTTGAGAGTTCGTATATACGACTCGTAATATACAATATATTTTAACAATGATGGTTAAAATCTATGCATAAGTTATATATATACGTTATAAATATATTTTATAAAAGTACGCGTCATAAAGTACGCGTGGTGATAAATATTTTTTCGTACGAGTTCGTATTTTTTTACGACGTACGACGTACTCGTATTTTTTCCTTTTAAAATTCCATGACAATAATGGTTATATCATCATGCATACTCCTACGCCTTTTACCAAATGGACTGGACTTCAATTCATCCACAGTTAATCCAATGCGATATGCCGCTTTTTCCATCGCTGCATTTAATAAAACCTTTGCATTTGTTTCCACAATAGAATCTTTTCCTTGGTTTTGGATGTTATCGTTTACAATCACACATGCTTCCTCTGGTGTTAATTCATCCCACAAACCATCTGTTGCTAATATTAAAAACTTATCATTTGCAATATTAATTTGATATTTCACAATTTCAGGTGTTGCTTTTATGTATGGAGGATTATATGGAGATTTAATATGTCGTGATCTATTTGGATCAGAGGTAGTATATGGATTATGTTTAGATGGCCGTGTTCCATTAAATTCTTCATATTTCAAATAAAAGTCACCCAAGCTACGGGTAGGTTGCAATCTACCTTTCACGTAACAAGATGTTGGATGTTTACATCTTACTAATTGTTCCAATGTTTCATCTGGATGATCTTTTTGTAATTGTTTTTTTTCCTTTTCTACACATGCATTATGTATGGAAGTCATTGGTTTTGCAATAATACTTATATTTTGATCCAATGGTGAATTTGTTTGAATCGTTGTATTAGTATCAAGATCGTTCAAAGCAATAATACTGTTAAATTTAATATCAGGTTTATTATTGAGTATTTGTTGTTGGAATGGTTTTGTATCATCATCGTCGTTATTATTATCATCATCAATAATATGCTTCATCCTGTTGTTCGTATCATTATTATTAGGTATTATTGATCCAATAACTGCTCTGCAATCACCTGCATTTGCTATTGTTAATGTATTATCATAATTCAATATAGCAACACATGCACAAGCACCTACCCTACCAACGCTACCAAATCCTAATTCAAATACAGGCCTTAATTTTATACGCAGATCATTTTCGATTTGTTTAAAAGTATTTAATATTGTTTTTTCAATCATCCTATTATTGTTATCATCATCATTATTATTATTACCATTGCTGTTATTATTGTCAACTTCACGTAGTAAAGAATTTTTAAAATGATTCAATAAATGGTGTTCAGCATATTTAGCCACTTGTCTTCCACCATGACCATCAAATACAGCACATGCAGTTTGAAATGGTACATTTGGATTTTTGTTCTTAACAATGGAAAAAGTATCTTCGCATGGTGTATTTGCATTGTATGATATTGATGAATATTTAATATTATTATTGTGACGACTACTATTAATATTATTATTTACATTATTATTATTATTTTCAGTAATGAATATTGTATTAGTTGATGTATCATCTTCTGCTTGGAGGATATAATTATTTGGTCGTCTTTCAAAAAAATATTGCGACGATGCAAAAAACGTAGCAGTTGCAGTGATCACTGGTGCTTTAATAAATATCTTGCTATACATATTTTTTGTATTGAACTGTTCAAATAATTGTTTTCTTCTATCGAACAGATATAATAATAATATAATTTACGCTATATAATTTATACCCAAGAAAATGAAGAAGATTATTATTAAAAAAAAAAAAAAGAGTATAAATTTGAGGAAGTTAAATATATATAATAACTGATTCAAACTATTTTTTTTTTTCAAAAACTATCTGATATATAGAATCCTTGCTTTATTATAAACTATATTTACACTTAATTTTATTTCGTATATATATATATATATCTGTCGTCTTCTGTATTCCTTTCTCACATAGGCCATATTATATAATATATCCAAAGATTCCACAAGATAAAAAAATATTATTTTTTTTTAATTATTATCTTTTGAACTATACTAATTATTATGCTTAAAAATACCAAAAAAATATCCTAGCAAAGAAGTAAAACCAATGCTGTGTGTATATTAATATGAATTTTCGCGCATCCTATATCTATAAGTACATGCAAAAAACCAAAAATAAACAATATATATTCTTCAGCAACACTAACACACACAAACCCAATTGATAGACGAGTTGCCGTGATATTGTTCCAACTTTTTGTAAAAAAGCATCCAACCTTTGTAGAAACTCACCATCATTTAATAGTATTCTATATCCAGGCTCAATAACCTTTGGTTCATTTGATGCTTTAGAAGTTGCTTGTACAATATATGGCAAATTTTATTTGTTGTCGAAGCATATAATAAAAAAGTGTTGAGTGTAAAATAAGTTATTTCGCGCGTATAGCCTCAAACTATAGTTGAGTTTGTCAGTTTGTGAAAAACTTTGTACTTTCTATTATATTTTACTATATTACATGATACTTGGTGTAGCCGCCAGCTATAGGTTATCTTTCTACATAGATAATATATAAATATCATATAGCTTTTTGATATCATAGACCACTAAATGACTACGTCGATGAAATAAAATTGTATTTCATATTTTATTGTAATGTGATGCTCATGATTATAAGTGCAAATAGCATAAATGCATTGAAGCTTGCCACTGATGATGAGGATACTGCAGAAATCTCTTCGATAGTATATTTTGCGTACATTTTACTACCACCTCCAACAGCTACACATGTGTCCTTTTTGTAAGAAAGGCCAGTGTATTTTGTGCCAGCGCCAGAACAATCAGTATTTGTGTAAGTGTACACATCAAAGGTACTAGAGTCTTCTTTCATCATCTTTGATCCTGTTGTGCCCACTTTCGTGCAACCTGTTGGCCGGCCAGTCGCCACTTGCACATCGGTACAAGAGCTTGATTTGTAAGTTCTCGATATAAACCATTTACCTGCAGGCAAACTACTTGCTGATGAAAATGATGAGCTCGTGGTGACATTCTGAGATTTTTTGGTATTAGATGTGCATTTCAAGTCTTGTTCACTAGTTGATGTTGCTGTACCAGAACAATCCGAATCGGTCGATGGGTACGTTTTGATAGTATATTTTGAAGTCCCCATAGTAATCATTGAATAGGATGTGCCAGTTGATGTAATACATTTGCCACCAACAATATAATTAAAATAACCTATCTCTCCTGAGCATGTAGCATCTCCTGCTGTCGGGTAAGTTGCACCAAGGTAATTTTGTGCATTTGTGTTGCCACAAGCAATCATAAATATTAATATTGACGATAAAACAATTTTCATTTTTTTTGTTTGTTCCAATTTTTATTTCTTTTTATAAGGATATTAGGTTTAATTTGTTAATTCAGTTATATAGCAATAAAGTGTTCTCTTTTTAAATTTCTTTATATCTTTGAATAAATATATATGCAGACGACATCTGTTTTAACACTAATGAATCTATTTTGGACATGTATATATTTTATATAAAGATAATATGTCCTTCTTATTATATAGTGATATTTACATGCTATAATGCCTTTCCGAATCAGCAAACCACAGGCAAACGAATTGAATATGATCTTATAAATAGCACTAATACAGTGTAGTATATACACACTCCCTAGCTTTTCCGCTAGGAAGTGTGTATTCACTTGGTGTCCATTTTTTGGTGTCCAATTTTCACGAAAAAAATGGACACCAAGTGAATATGGACACCAAGTGAATATTCGTTATACTGTTTATATACTAAGCTATGTTTTCTGTTTCTATATAAACATATGAAGTGCTGTGTCAATGCTAATATAGTCAATTTTCGGATTAATGAGTAGGTGTTAAAAGATGTAGCTTTTAATAATTAAAGTATTACATAATCATTGTTATTTGTATTGTATGTAATATTAAATACAAAGCAATAAATGTCGTCTATGCCATTTTATACGACACCAACTTAAAATTAAATTTCCATAAAAATTCTTATGAAAAGACAAATTAGTTCAATTGGGTAGGAAAATACATCTTCTAGAATCCAAATATACACTACAATAGTAATATTAGAAATTAATAAAATTTCCAACATTTCTAAAAAAAAGTGAATTGTCTGAAATTTATGCATATCCTTGTATTTCCAACATGTTTTTTGTAATTTTGAGCACTTTCTACCATGGGCTAGCATTACGAGAAAAAATGGACACCAAGTGAATATTGGACATGACACCAAGTGAATACACACTTCCTAGCGGAAAAGCTAGGGAGTGTGTATATACTACACTGTACTCTAAAACATGCAAAAAATGTACAAAACATGCAAAAACTGTACACTTATAACACTATTCACTATGGGGGAAATATTCATCATTTTTTCTATTTTTTCGGATATTTGCTATTTTTTACACGCACCTATATGAAAAATAAAATTGGCATTTTAGAAAACGATATATACATATTTTCCCATAGTGAATAGTGTTATACTAAAACTTTATATTATGTAATACTATGGTACCTATCCATCAATACTATATCAAATGGTTTGTATCAAATACTCTAGTACTATAGAATGATAGAGCTGCTCCGTTTTATGTCGGGTGGTCGGGTAGTGGGGGTGGGGGGTGTTCAAACGCTTCAAATGCTCCATATGCTCAATCTGCCGATTTTAAAATTTACAACACTTAAATAATTAAATTTTCAGTTTTCGAATAATTTTTATTATAAGTCACATAATACTAGTTAAGGTAATTAAAATACTAATCGTTAAATAACTACTAATATTTAACATATAATAATGTAAGAAGTATATGATTAAAGTATATACTTATTACACTACGTGTTTATATAGATTAATTTTAGTCTAGTTTAGTCTTTTAATTACCTTAACTAGTATTATGTGACTTATAATAAAAATTATTCGAAAACTGAAAATTTAATTATTTAAGTGTTGTAAATTTTAAAATCGGCAGATTGAGCATATGGAGCATTTGAAGCGTTTGAACACCCCCCACCCCCACTACCCGACCACCCGACATAAAACGGAGCAGCTCTATGTATATGTACATTGTCGTAATATAACATTTTTCACCTTCCTCTCTATACTATTCTTATGCTAAATAAACAGGTGCTATGTTCATGTACTTTTTTGAAGACTACATTTTTAAGGGTTCCGGAAAACAGATTTGTAAAACTTTTACGCCCAGATCGGTTAGCATGCAATAGCACTAAAACACAAATGTAAACTTTCCAAGCTAATTTATTAATATTATAACGCTATATGTATAGTGTATTTATACCTGTGCTATTCCCACTCTAGACGACTAATATTTCCACAATACTATACCTTAACCTGGTATACAATGCTATTCCCATTCTAAGTCTATAATTCTTATAATGGTAAAACGTCAACACTCATCCGCCCACTCTTCATTTTCAACTTCTCTCTCTCGTCGATCTTTTATTTTTTTCATTTGAAAACAATCAATCATCTAAAAATTGACCTTGTGAATTACGATGGATATAGCAGGTAAAATAGAATTAGAATCATCAAGAAAAGATTTTTTTTTTTCTTTTTCTTCTTGCGGGCTTTGATTTTTCAAGATGTTCCCCATGCTGTGTTAGTGCTATTTGGACTTTTCAAAGATTTTACAAACGCCCAAGAAACATCAAAAAAACATATATTTACATTCATACAAACGATCAAAGTAGATGGAAGCAAATGCACAAGAGAAAGGAAAACAGAAAACAACAACAATTGCAATCGAAAATTACAAATAACAGATAAAAACAACTTTCAATTACTCTTCCCATTCCCTTCTCGTAATAAAATAAACTTTGATTGTGGAATACATACATATATATATATATTAAAAAAAAAAAAACATTTATACCATTTTAATTTTTTTTCTTCTCTGTTTTCAGCAACTTATACGCCAAAAGTAGGATATATTATTTTAGTCAAAAAAAAAAATTATATATATATATACATATTAAAAACAAATTGAATAGTAATAATAATCACAATCATGTCTAGGACAACAATAAGAAGAAAAAAACAAAGAGCACCATCATCGATTGATACATCGTTGGAATCATCATTAGGTGTAAGACGTGGTGCACCGTCTCCAGCATATACCCCATCAACAAATTCCAAGTTACAAGGTCAAAATGGTTCCTCCAAACGTAAAGAGGAAAGTGATAGTTTAACATGGTCGGAAGAAGATGATGCCAAACTATTAGAGGCTATTAAAGATCACGGGGAAGGGAATTGGTCTGATGTTGCAAAAGGCGTACGCCGTGTCTTCAATGCAGAAAATGTACAAGAACGTTGGGAAATTATTAAAGGCCCACCTGTCAAAGGTCCATGGACACGAGATGAAGATGCATTATTAAATAAGTTAGTGAAACGATATGGTCCAAAAAAATGGAGTGTAATAGCAGCACATGTACCTGGAAGAAAAGGCAAGCAATGTCGGGAACGTTGGAAAAATCATTTAGATACAAATGTTTCGAAATTACCATGGACACCGGATGAAGATAAAATTTTATTGGAAGTTCAAGCTGCTGTTGGCAATCGATGGTGTGAAATTGCTAAACGTTTACCAGGGAGACCAGAAAATGCAGTGAAAAACAGATGGAACTCATTAATGAATAGGAAATGGACACAAAGTATGCAAAATCGTGGTGGTAAAACACGTGGTGGTAATTACGATGATCGTGATGCAATTGCTGATTTATTTACAAACGAATCGCCATTTACGATGGCAACGAAAGGCCGTAATAGTTTCTACGATAAAGCAAATGCAATCGAAGCACCAGCATTAGGTGCATCTTTACAATTGGATTCACCAGAAGATCGAGATTTGTTAAAAAATTTATATAGTGCATTAGGACGTAGTGGCACAGCACCATTGTTGCCAAAAACACCTAATGTTGGTATGGGATCGAAAAATGGCAATGGTGTCTTAAAAAACAGCCCATCGAAATGGGGTGGTGATCGTGCACCATTGCAAAAAGTCGATTCAAATCGAATCATGGAAATGACTGCAGGATTTTTACGTTTGGAAATGAACAGAAAATTTAATTATGAAAAATCAACAAATAGGCCATCTAAAAATCAAACCAATATTATTACTAGCACGACTAGCACGTCAACGACGAGAAATAATAACAATAATAATAATTATAGGAAAAGCAATCGAAATAATAATAAATACAATACATCGATTGGTAATAACAATATGAGCATCTCCCAATTTCAAATGAGCGATACGTTTAAATTCAGTTTGGATAATATGATGGCACCAGATTCACAAATGGTAGATACTATTGAATGGGATCTATCCGACGAGCCAGTGAAAATGCCTGATGCGTATGATGAAAATTGGAATGGTGGTGAATCATTACGACGTTCAGTGGAAAATATGAAAGTAAGCGGACCGCAATTATTCCGTGCATCATTAGGTTAAATATATATATATGTCGTCTGTGACATGTTATGCTTAAATACATAAGGAGGGTGAAAAAATCTTAAAACGAAAAACAAAAATGTAAAAATTCCGATAGAACACATATAGTGTTTGTTTAATTTAAAAATTTTATTGATAAAAAAAATAGTAAAATCTTATTTGATTATTTGAACTTTAAATCTATTAAAATAAATATAACTAT
>JACLAC010001460.1_pt1 | contig 12374 bp, 8 predicted proteins | sample 8027881 | NCBI WGS metagenome assembly JACLAC01 (sample SAMN15725517, study PRJNA655200) | protist metagenome | isolation source: fluorescence activated cell sorting (FACS) single amplified genomes of... | place: Spain: Blaines Bay Microbial Observatory, Mediterranean Sea | collected 2016-01-19 | reverse complement strand
TTGCTGCTCTTCAACGGCCACCGACCGCACATCCAGTAAGGTCAATTGTAGGTCCCACCCTTCCTGCTTGGCCCACTTGGCCCAGCGTAGTGGCACGTCTCCCGAGCCACTTGCGACATCCAGCAGGCGAAGTGAACGAGTTTCATGGTTCATCGCGAGACGCTTCAGACGTCGATACATTGCTGACGCAACGCCGCTGCAACGGTTCAGTCGTGCAAGGCCACGCAGTGCCTGTTCATGGGCATCCCTCGGTAAGTGGGGATCATCCATCACTTCTGGCTGCAGATTGCGTTGCCTTAAAGATAGATTAGGCATGGCTGCGGTGAGTTTGTGTGACCAGGTTCAGGTAGCGGACTGCAGGTATGGGAGTCCATCAAGGTACTCGCAAGAGCATCTTCCCGTTAGTCAAGTCCGGGCTGCGAAGTCATGTCCTTAGTTTTACCGACTTGTTCTCGGGCGGACCACACGGTAGTCGATGAAAATGTTTGAAGGTGATGACTAAAATGTGACGAGACGGTCTGTAGTCGTGGCGGTGATAAAGGTGAACGGCGTGATGCGATCGATGTGTTATTTACGAAAGCCCGTTGCGACAATCATGGTCAGCCACCAAGCTCAGGGCTCGAGACCGCTGCAGTGGCTTGTTTACGGCTGTAAAGAAAAACGAGTCCAATGAGCGAACCAGCGAGTACGCAGATGCTAACCCACTGCGAGATGGAGAAATCTGTCCCGAATTGGCCAGATTCATCGACGCGGACCAATTCCAATACGAAACGCAGGACAGCATAGCTTGCGAACCCCAGCATCATTACTGTGCCCTCGCGAAAACGCTGCACAGGAATCATGCAGAGCCCAAGGCACAGCAGCAACGAACTGACACTGCTGAGAATCTGTGCCGCAAATACTGGCAAGGCAGTCTTTGGCAATTCCCGGGGGGACCAGCGATACCTGCGTCCGTCTATGGTGGCCACCACGCCCGTCCTGGCGTCCTCGGCAGGAATATCTCGTGATGCGGTTGCGAGCGGTGTGTAATCACGATCCAGCGTATCGACCTTTTGGCCCGCGTTTATGCCAGCGCGTTCCGCGAGTCCGTCAGGGCTGATGCTTGTGATCAGGCGTGTTTCTGGGTCAAAACGAAAACCTAGCAACTCGCCGCTACGCCACTGGTCTTCATAGACTGGGCTGTTGGGTGGGAATTTCAACGCGAACTGGTTGTCCTCGCAACGGCCTCCATAACAGCAGCCGTTCATGACGCAACCGAGCCTACCAATGAAGACGCCTAAAAACATGCATGGAACAATCACGTCACCAAATTTCAGCCACGGCAGCTTCTTTCGATAAAGATAAATTGAGCCTGCGAGGATGCCGCCAATGAATGACCCATAAACGACTAAGCCGCCCTCGGTGAATTTCAACATGTTCAAAGCGGTCTGTGACCATGTATCTGCAATAAAGCTGTCACGGTACTGAATCACATAGAAAGTGCGAGCACCGAGGATGCCGCCTGCAAATACCCACGGTGCCACGGAGTAGATCACCTCGGGATCAAACCCTTGCCGTCTGGCGCGATACGCTGCTAGTCCAACGGCGGAACCTACCGCCAGCAGCAGCATGACGCCGTAGCCGCGTATTGCCATGCCAATGGGTTCCTGATCTACATTGGTTAACTCTACCCGCGGCAGTACGAACCAGACGATTCCCGACATCAACGCCCAAACCGGCCACTCACGCGACAAAGTCTCGAAAACTGCAGCTCCCTGCAACTTGGCAATCAAGAGGCGAAGAGCCAAAGCAATGAGGATCGCGAACAGCAGCCAACCCATCCCAAACACGGGGATGCCGGCAATTTCGTGGGGGATTAGCACAAGAGTTCGCTGCATCGAAGCTCCATCATGGTCGTCATTCAAAGAGGCTTTGCCGCATTGGTCTGGACGGCTTGCCTGCCTCTTTTCTACGCTCCATACCGCTTGCGAGTCCAGATCGTACGCTGGTCTTTTTCCTGAAATGCCAGCAATTGTTGGTTGCCGTCAGGCCAAGCCTGTTCCCCAGCGTGTGGGGAAAAAATGTCCTGCCCAGGAATTTGATCATCGTGAATCAATCATGTGCCTCATTGCTCATTACGGCCTTATTCATGCTGGTATTGGAAAACTCATTGGCGACCGCCAATGACCAAATCTTTTGCGTGACGACGAAAATCTTTGTGGGTGAGGAGAGCGACCCGGTTTCGGAGCATCAAATTCTGTTTGACCAGGGCTTGGTCTATGATGTCCCGTTAATCGACCGTCGCTTCGTTACGATCTTTGATCCGGCCCAGAAGCGAGTCACGCTGTTGGATCGCGAAACCCAGGTGCAGACCTCAGTTAGCACAGAAGATCTGATCAAGATCACGGCTCAAGCGAGAGCCGCCGTTGTTAATGACGAGCAGAAGAAGAAACTCGGGATCGAAGCCGAGGTAAAAAAGATTGATCAGGGTGCCGCGTACGCGATTCAATTTGCCAATCTGGAATATCGTACCACCACCCAGCGACCTGCAAGTCCGAAGATAGCTGCAGAGTATGCGATTTTTGTTGACCTTGCTTCCCGATTGAATCTCGTTCGGCGGCTCGGACCGCCACCGTTTGGACGGATGAGTTTGCATCAGAAGATTGCTGCTAATGGCGAATTGCCGCTGGAGCTGACTCTGACAATTACGGGTAGCAAACAGACCGAACAATATCGGTCGACCCACTCGGTCGGTGAGGTAGCTGACTCAGAACGTCAAATGATCAACGAAGTTCGAGGCTGCTTGGCGCTTTATCGGCCAGTTGAACTGAAAGCATTTCCAAAGTAGGAAAAACAAGCTACCTGTCAATCTCGATGGCAGCGTTACTTTTTCTTTTGCTGCTGGCGTTGCTTTGCTTGGGATCGACGTTGAATGATCCCGGCGAGTTTCTTTTTTTCTGCTGCTAACACTTCAGGTTTGATTTTCGCTGGTTCTATTTCTTTCATGTCGATTGTGTCTTCGGCGTGAAGTTCTCTCAGTTGGATATTGCGATACCAAACAGGGTCACCGTGGTCTTGCAAACTGAGGTGTGCGCCACGGGCGTCCAAGTTGCCTCCGCGTTGTTTGAGTAGCTCCACTTCGGATGCCCATTTGCGGGCTTGGTAGTCAAGGTGGATGACTTTCTCACCATTGAGCCAATGTTGAATGATGGTTCCTTTGCAAACAATGCGGCCTGTGTTCCACTGCCCAACTGGGTTGGTGTTGTCTCTTGAGGGGGGCACGCAAAAGTAGAGTGATGCCGCGCTGGTGCGAGGGTTTTTTCCGTCGACATGTACGTCGTTGTCCAGAATCTGGTACTCGTATTGTGTCGGACGGTAATACACGCCGCTATTGCTACCCTTGCCAACCTTCCATTCAAACTTGAGCTCGAAATCATCGGGGACTTTTTTACCCATGTAGACAAGGCTGCCGCCCTTCCCTTGTCGGGAGATGATACCTGCCTTGATTTGCCAATTACCATTGTGCTTCCAGCCATCAAGTGTATCTCCTGCACTTAAAGCCTCGAAAACGCTTTTGCCTTGAGATGGTTCTGGCAAATCTCTTTCATTGGGTTTGGCGAACGCTGGATTCACAATGCTGAATGCATACAGCAGGACGAATACAGGTAGGCAGACAAGAGCTAAGTGAAGAAAACGTACGGCGTGATGGCAGTGTTGTAGACGGAAATTCGAGGGCATGGCTGGTTGGCTTCCGAGTGAGTTTCTGGCGGGCTCTGGATAATAGGTTGGTATTTTAGTTCAACACAGTTCTGGTTTCGGCAATAGAATAGGACATTTTGCGGATCGTGGCTCGTTTTTGCCAGCTTGCTGTGGTGGAGGCGATTACTGCGAGGCAGTTTCCAGAGCTCCGTCTCGCTACAAAAGCTCATGATCAGCTGCGGATGAAGCTTCACAGACTTGGACTCATTGGGGGCGTATCAAAATCACGAATTCGGCTACACTGTGCTCTCTAGGCGTTCCGGTAAATATCTGCAACCTGGATTGGCAGTCAACGATCGTTTGCGGTGTGTTATTCGTGTGAGGGAGGGTGTTGACGTACACATCGGCGATCTCGCGTCCAGTTTGCCCAACCCGTTGGTCTGGCTGAGGTTGAGTTGCAGCGTGAGAAAGTAAGCACGACAAGACACGTTGTTTCAGTCATGGGTTGTGCGATTAAGGTGTTGTGAAAACAGTCGCTAGTGCGAGTGCCGCATTGCACATTTCGGTAGTACAACGAAAGAAATCAACGTGAAAATCAAATGTCCTGCGTGTAGCGCCGTGTTGCAAGTCGAGTCATCGATGTCGGGGCAGGTGGTCGATTGCGAATGTGGAAAAAAATTGAGGGTGCCCACTGTTGCCTGGAAAAACCCAACGCCGGATTCTGCAACAAGCTCGCGTTCAGAAGCACTCGACGGCGAGGAGCGTGCTGTTGATCGATCACCAGAATCGCCGCAAAGTAACAGTTCTAACGTTAGTTCTAACGCTGGCGCGAATCTTGGCTCGCGTGCTGTTTCAAATGCTGACTCGAGTGCTGGGGTTGGAACTCCAGAGCAAAACCCATTTACGACGACCTCAAGTGAGGTGAATCCTTATTCGGCGTCAAATAGTCCTTACGATGGCACTGGCCAGCCTGTTCCGATGCAAACGGGGGGGAGCCAGGGACTTGCCATTGCATCTTTGGTGCTTGGTATCTGTTCTTTGACGCTGATTTGTTGTGGTGGTTTTTTGATTGGCATTCCCGCCGTGATTTGCGGTGTCATCGCGATCAAGCAAGCAAATCGTGGTGAGGCCTCTGGCAAAGGAATGGCCATCGCGGGAGTCATCACGGGTGGGATTTCGTTGGCGCTGTTTGTGTCCTACTTAATCTTGGCTATCTTGGGTGAGTTGTTGGGTTAGCTATATGGAATTTTACCTTCCTGTGAACGAGACGGTGTTGGTGAATCGTGCGATGTTCCCTGCACACTGTCATTAATACCGTACGCTGCCATTGATCTTGTGCTGGCTGAACTCATCGCACAGGTACCGTGTTCAAGTGTCAATTTGAAACCGCATCAAAAAATAAAAACTAGCAAGCGTCATGAAAATAAAATGCCCATCTTGTCAGGCCGTTCTGAATATTCCTCCGGAAGCAGCCGGCAAGTTGGTGAAGTGCCCTTGTGGCACACAACTGCGTGCGCCGTCGGCTCCAGCAGGTGGGGCGGCTCCAGCAGGTGGGGCGTCTCCACAAGGTGGGGTAGCTCCAGCAGGTGCTGCTGCAAAATCCCAGCCAGGTGTCGCCTCTCGGGCTGCGGCAGGGCAAGGAGTTCAGCGTCGGCCCGCTGCACCCACTACTGTCGACGCGGGGTTATTCGATGAGTTGACTGAGGGTGATCTTCAACCGATCAGACAAGCGGGAATGCCAGCAGTCGGGCCTGCCGGATCCGGGAACACGAATAAGCTGTTGCAAGAGCATGCCGCGACGGCGGGAGGCGGTTCCGGCGGCAATTTTCGTGTCGGGCCGCTGGCCTCACCGTGGATCCGGCTGGGGGCGGCAATCATTGATTCGGTAATCCTTACTCTCATCACGGTAATCCCCATACTCGTGATTGCTTTCTTTACGTTCGGCGCTGCGATTTTTGGCTTGGACGCGATGGCGCAGGATACCGCCAGCACTGATGCGGAAAAGCAAGAATTGGCAGTCGGTATTCTCAGCGTTGCTGGTTTGATTGGTTTGGGTGCGATTGCTGTTGTCTTGGCCATTCCTACTGGTATTTATGCGTGGATGGTGACTAAGGCAGGCCAAACCCCGGGAAAGAAACTTTGCAAGGTTCGGATTGTTCGGGCCGACACCAAACAGCTCCCCGGTTTTGTCAAAGGTGTCGTCATCAGGTCATGGCTGGGGCAAGTAGTTTATTCGATCCCATTCGTTGGCCTGATCGGAGTGTTGTTAATTTTTGGGGCAAAGCGGCAAACATTGTGCGACATGATGGCGGGAACGATTGTGGTGGAATCATGAAGATACCCAGGCTTCACGTCCTTTTTTGCCGCCGTGCACTTCTCACTGCCTTTGTGACTTTGTTTTGCGCGGTTGCGGTATCACCGGTCACCGCAATCGATTTCGTGCATGGGGTGGTTCCCATCCTGCGTGCCCACTGCGTCAAATGCCACGGCGGCGATGAAGCCAAAGGCGGTTTCTCGCTCAACACCCGCAAGCTGTTTCTTGAGAGCGGTGCTGCTGAACCGGGGAATGCAAAGCAGTCGCATTTTCTCGGACTGATTGCGTCGGCGGATCTCGACACGCAAATGCCGCCAAAGGATTCGCTGCGTGTTTCAGCGGATGAACAGCGGTTACTTGTTCGCTGGGTCAATGAAGGACTGCCGTGGACGAGCGGTTTTACGTTTCGGGAAAATTCCTATGTGCCGCCGCTATTGCCAAGGCAGGTGAATCTGCCTGGCCCCGTGGAACTCAATCCGATTGATCAGATTTTGTTGAAACACTTCAAGCAGGCGGGGCAAGCCCCGCCTGCCCAAGTTGATGATGCCACTTTTTTGCGACGTGTTTCATTAGACCTGGTCGGATTGCTACCGACTCCCGACCAGCGCCAGAGTTTTCTCACCAGTGAGAATGCGAATAAGCGGCAGGAGTTGGTCGATGAATTGCTGGCCCGAGACGTCGATTACACCGAGCATTGGCTAACGTTTTGGAATGACTTGTTACGCAATGACTACACGGGCACTGGTTTCATCACTGGCGGTCGCAAGCAAATTAGCAAATGGTTGTATCGCGCGTTGGTGGACAATAAACCGTACGACCAATTCGCCAGGGAATTGATCGCGCCGCCGACGAATGACAGTCGTGGTTTCATCGATGGGATCAAGTGGCGAGGAACCGTCAGTGCTGGTCAGACGGTTGAAATCCAGTTTGCTCAGAGTATCGCGCAGTCGTTTCTGGGGATTAATCTGAAATGTGCATCGTGTCATGACAGTTTCATTGATCAGTGGAAACTGACCGATGCCTATTCCTTGGCGGCTGTCTATTCCAGCCGTCCTTTGGACATTCATCGCTGTGATAAACCGACCGGTGAAGTTGCGACGCCCGCCTGGTTGTTTCCTGAGTTGGGCGAAATCGATGGAAAGCTACCACCCAATGAGCGTTTGAAACAACTGGCCGATCTGATGACAGGTCAACGTAATGGCCGGTTCGCACGTACCATCGTCAACCGTCTTTGGGCGCAATTGATGGGACGAGGCATCGTGCATCCGCTTGACGCGATGCACACGGAGCCGTGGAACGAAGATCTGTTGGATTATCTGGCCAACTATCTGGTTGATTCAGGCTACGATCTCAAGGCGGTATTAAGGCTCATTGCGACGTCGAATATTTATGGTGCTTCTTCTGAGGTGCTGGGCGGGGATGCTGAATCCACGGACGATGTTTTTGTTGGTCGCAGAGCTCACCGAATGACCGCTGAGCAATTCATGGATGCGGTTTGGCAGTTAACAGGGGCGGCACCGGCAACCATTGATGCTCCCGTCGTGCGAGGTAAAGTGGATTTGGCTGTGGCAGACCAAGTCGATTTGCAGGGTGAGTGGCTTTGGGGGCAGTCCCAGGCGGGTGGTAAGCCATCGCCAGCTGGTGAAACCCTGGTTTTCCGCACAGAGTTACGTGTCCCTCAGGCAATCAAAACAGGCGTGGCGGTGCTGACCGTTGACAATGCCTTCGATTTGTATATCAATCGACGTCAGGTCGTGTCCGGGGATGAATGGAGCAAGCCACAGACCGTCGCACTGACCAAGTGGCTGAAGGTGCAGAAAAATGACACGGAACCGGCAAATCAGATTGAGATCATTGCCCGCAATGCTGGTTCAGGTCCGAATCTGGCAGGTTTGTTTTTTGAAGCACATCTGACCCTGGAAGATGGCTCCAGCATCACGCTCGCATCGGGTACGGATTGGACCTATAGCGATGAGGGGCAAGCGAAAAAAAAATTGCGAACAGGAAAGCTCCGTGGTCCCTGGAAGAAGGTTGTCAGTGCCGGACGCCCGTCGGTTTATGCGGGTGTCGATGAAAAACTGCGAGCCGGCTTGGCTCGAGGAAAAATGGGTGATTTGCTGATGGTTCGTGCGGGCTTGGTAAAAAGCGATTTCTTGATGCGTTCGCTGGGTCGACCCAATCGTGATCAGATCGTTACGTCCAGGCCGGCAGATTTGACCACCTTGGAAGCCATTGATCTTTCCAACGGAGAAACCTTGTCGCAGGCGCTACACTCAGGTGCTCAGCAGTATGCGGATAGCGAAGTGTCAGACCGCGAGTTGGTGCATCGGATTTTCATCGCCGCTTTGACGCGACCGCCCACGAGCGAGGAATTGTCAGTGTGTCTTGATGCATTGAGGCTGGCAAACGTGGAAGGTGAGGATGAGTTGGCTGCGAGGGAACTCGTGGTGGAGGATCTGTTGTGGGCGGTTTTTATGATGCCAGAGTTCATCATGATAAGGTAATGTTTGGGACGGCCCTGATGGTGATGAGCCGAGGCGGGTATTGGGTGCCGTCCTTGGAAGTGAATTTTTGCTAGCCATGATAAGCATGCGAGAGATAATGAAAGTGGAATTGGAAGAAGCGATCGCGAGACGGCGTTTTCTCAAGAGCATGGCTGCCGCGGGTACAGCGACCATGGCCATGGGCGCACCGAAAACGTTAACTGCCAAGGACGAGGTGGTGCAGCCAGACGCAACCGCTGATTCCTGTATCTTGATTTGGATGGGTGGTGGAATGGCCGCCCCGGATACTTTCGATCCGAAAACGTATGTTCCCTACGAAGTTGGATTGCCCGTTGAAAAAATGGTCAGCACGTTTCCGGCGATCGATACAGCGGTCGACCAGATCAAAATCTGTGAAGGCCTTGAAAATATTGCATCGGTGATGGATCGAGCGACGTTGATTCGTTCGGCTGTGCAGCCCGATCTCGGCAGTATTCTGCATTCTCGGCATCAGTATCATTGGCATACCGGGTATGTCCCGCCACAGACGGTGGCATGTCCTCATCTGGGAGCCTGGATGGCAAAAGTGTTGGGGCCAAAAAATCCAGTCATTCCACCTTTTATTAACATCGGCCAGAGGCTTGAAGGCGTTGGTGAAAAAGAGGAGCTTAAAGCCTTTACAACTGCAGGTTTCTTTGGCAGTGAATTCGGTCCTATGAATCTCCCGTTTCCCGAGCAGGCCTCGCAATCCGTCCTGCCACCCAAAGGGATGAGTCCCGGTCGCTTCTCCAGTCGGGATCGTCTGTTCAGAAAACTTGTGGCGGAGAGTCCACAGCGGGAGTTCGCAAGTGACTTTCATCAGGAGTCGATTTTGCGTTCAATGGACAACGCGTATCGGCTTTTGAGCAGCAAGGAACGGTCGGCGTTTGACATAACGCAGGAACCAAAAGAAAGCTACGAGAAATACGATACCTCGAGGTTTGGGCGAGGCTGCTTGCTAGCCAGACGGTTGGTCGAGTCCGGAGCTAGGTTTGTAGAAGTGACCACCGAGTATGTGCCATTTCTGCACTGGGATACTCATGCCGATGGTCATCGAACTGTTGCCCGTATGCACAGCGAGATGGATCGCCCAATAGCACAGCTGATCCTTGATCTTGAATCGCGTGGCTTGCTGGATCGGACCTTGGTGATCATTGCGTCCGAGTTCAGTCGCGATGCGATTGTAGAGGGGCGTCCCGGTTCATCGGCGAATGACCAGGCAACTCATAAAGTTGACAAGCTGGCAGACATGAAGCATTACGGGCTTCATCGGCACTTCACGGGTGGTACAAGTGTGGTGATGTTTGGAGGTGGGACCAAACGCGGCTTCCTGTATGGCAAGACTGCTGACGAGCGACCGTTGCTTGCGGTCGAAAACCCCGTCACCGTCACTGATATGCATGCCACGATCATGCAGGCGATGGGTGTTAGTCCGAAGACTGGTTTTGATATTGAGGGGCGGCCGTTCTATGTGACGCAGGATGGGAAAGGAAAACCGGTCATGGACATTTTTTCCTGAATCCGATTCTGGTCAAACGGCAGACTCTCAAATGGGAGGCGGGGTACACAGAGTGCACCGTATCGTCGACAATCAGCGCGTCTCAACGTCCCGCAGGAAGGTAAGCGACGATGGCTCGAAACGAACAACTCATCCGACAGCACAAATTGTTGCAACTACTCGAATACTCACGATTTGGGCGAACGCTCGATGAGTTGCGGGCTGACTTGGTTGCCGATTTGGGGCTGTCGAATTTGCACGAGCGAACGGTTCGCAGGGACGTAGAGGCGTTGCAAGCGGCTGGATTTGATATTCAAAACGACACCGTTGAAAGAGGCAAGGTTTATAAGCTCGGTCCCAACAACACCGGGGTGCATGAGATCGGGATTTCGGCTACCGAGTTAATCGCACTGTCGATTGGCCGTGAACTGTTGTATCCATTGATCGGAACGCAATACTGGCGGGGCATTGAATCGTTCTGGAACAAGGTGCAGGAGTCTGTCCCCAATGGAGTTTTCGACCACTACGCGCGGTATCGCAAAACGCTGCACGTGTTTGGATCGCCACAGAAAAGTTATGAGAAGCAGGAAGGCATGCTCAAGACAGTCCATCGTGCCATTCTTGAGCATCGAGTGGTGGAAATCGAGTACGAGTCGGTCGGCAAGCCCGCATCAACACGGCGGGTCGAGCCCTACGGATTGGCGGTATATCAAAGTAGTATTTATGTAGTTGCCGCTGCCCCTGAAGTGGAAGATCCAGCTGATCGCTTGCGACATTGGAAGCTGGACCGCTTTCGGCATGCCACGGCGTTAGACGAATATTTTAAGCCTGATCCAAACGTTGATTTGTCAGAGCATCTCGGCAAATCAATTGGGATTTTTTCCGGGGAAGAGCCAACTCTGGTGCGAATCAAATTGGGGCAGCGAGCAGCGGCGTGGGTGCGCGAAGATCCGTGGCATCCTGAACAGAAATTGGACGCTCAGGAAGACGGTGTTGCAGTCCTGACGGTACCCGTTTCGCATCCCCGCGAAGTGCTTCCCAAAGTGCTTTCACTTGGGGCGGATGCGGAGGTCCTGGAGCCTGTGTCCTTTCGCGAAGCTGTCGCCGATTCAGTGCGTGAAATGGCGGCTGCCTATGGGAAAGTCTCGGGTTGAGCTGGACCTCGTCTGTGGGGGGCAACGGTCGCCGTTACCGAGCAGTCGGGTTGGGAGGCGGTGCTTCGAGTGGTGATGACCGCAGACTTGCGGGATTCACCAGTGTTGCGCCGCATCGGGTTCCGACGCAGGCCTCGAAAGGTGCTTTGAGTTGCCTCGTTTTGCAGGCCTTTCGGATGAAATGGGGCATTTCACGGTGAAGTTTGTATCCAATCATTGGAAAAGCGGGGCTCGTCACTCGAATTTAGCAACTTGCCCGTTCCGATGGTTCACGGAGTCGTTAAATTAAGGGGTAGGGATTCCGAGGTTGCTTGAGGTGTATTGGTACCATGCCCACTGTTGCTTTTTCAATTGATAGACGTCGTTGCGGACTGCATCGCTTGGTCATGTCGTTTGGGCTAGGTTTGCTAGCGACGTGCGTGATGAACCCGGTCTCGCAAGGTCAGGATCTTCCATCTCCAGCAGAGACGCTAGCGGAGGCATCCGGGGTAGTTGATGGCGAAGCCAACCCTGCTGATGTCGCGGGTGAGGCCAGACGCTTGGTGGAAGCGCTGGGATCGGATAGTTACGCGACCCGCATGCAGGCTCGCGTAAAGCTCCAGCGGATGGGACTGGAGGCGATCGATGAATTGCGTCGCGCGACAAATGATTTGGACTCAGAGATCTCGCTGACCGCAAAGTCTATTGTTGCTAGCTATTCAATCGTATGGTTTACGAACGATGATCCTGACGTTGTTTATGACGCGTTGGAAGGATATGGAGCGGAGTCGATTCCTGAGCGTCAGGCTCGCATATCAATGTTGGCTGAATTTCCCGATCGTATTGGCTTACCCGCATTGGTGCGGATTGCCCGGTTCGAAAGCTCGACTGATTTGAGTCGAAGAGCAACCATTGAGATAATGGGGCAAGCGATTGATAAAGATCCAGCAAAGCGTAAGGCCAACGCCGCTTTAATTAAAAAAGGTTTAGGGTTGGCTGTGCGGCAGGCAACTGAGTGGCTTCAGGTTTATGCAAATGACCTTGCTAGTGGGCAGTATTCAACAGATGAATGGCGCAGCTTGGTACGCAAGCAGCGTGATGCGGTTGATTCTTTGTCTTCCGAAGAAATTACGAGGGCGAGCATACTGAGCCTTGTTCGGATCTGCGCGGTTCAAGCCGCATCGTTGGGTGATAAGGAAGAGGCGTTGCGGTTGTCAACTGAAAATCTA
>JACLAC010014461.1_pt1 | contig 12379 bp, 9 predicted proteins | sample 8027881 | NCBI WGS metagenome assembly JACLAC01 (sample SAMN15725517, study PRJNA655200) | protist metagenome | isolation source: fluorescence activated cell sorting (FACS) single amplified genomes of... | place: Spain: Blaines Bay Microbial Observatory, Mediterranean Sea | collected 2016-01-19 | reverse complement strand
CGCCAGTAAGTTTAATCCTAAATCCGATTCTAGAGCGATCGCTCTAATCAAAGTTTCTCTACCTAAAGGTTCGACCAAATCGACCTGCAAAATAATACAGTTATCTTCTGTTGCTGAATTTACTGGATTTACCATAATGTGTTCGGGGCGTACACCCAGGTTAAATTGCCCTGCAACAGGCTTTAGTTTTTGGATCTGAGTAGAATTTAGCGATATGACATGCTCCAAAACGATCAGTTTTCCATTGTTGTAGGTTGCGGGCAGAATATTCATCGGTGGATTACCCAAAAATCCTGCCACCATACTATTGACAGGATGGGCATAAACATCTTGAGGATTGCCAATCTGCTGTATTTTGCCTCGATCTAAAACTACCAGACAGTCAGCTAAAGTCATCGCTTCGATCTGGTCGTGAGTAACATAAACCGTAGTAATTTTTTCCCGTTGATGTAGCCGCTTTAATTCGGCTCTAGTATCGTCTCGTAGCTGAGGATCTAAATTTGATAGAGGTTCATCTAATAAAAATACCTGGGGTTGTCTGGCGATCGCTCGACCTAAAGCTACTCGCTGTTGCTGTCCACCCGATAGCTGCTTGGGTTTGCGCAGCAATAAATGCTCGATATCCAAAGAATGAGCCACTTCCCGAACTCTACGGGCGATAGTTCGTTTATTTTCTCGTCGCATCTTTAAGCCAAAAGCAATATTGTCAGCCACACTAAGGTGAGGATACAAGGCATAATTTTGAAATACCATCGCCACGTCTCTCTGTCGTGCGGGCAGATTATTAACCAATCGATCGCCAATATAAAGCTCGCCTTTAGTAATCGATTCTAACCCCGCAATTGTTCTTAAAACAGTGGATTTTCCGCAGCCAGAAGGACCGACTAAAACCCAAAAAGCGCGATCGGGAATTTCAAAAGTAATATTTTCAATCGCCGTAACATTATCGAATTGACGGGTAATACCCTGTAGACGGACTTGAGCCATATTTGCTGCTGTTTAAAACCTTATTGTAAATAGCTTCGGTCGTCAAACTTTAACTTCTAAGCTTTCCTTTGAATTACTAAAAAATAGAGGGATTTCAGCTTCTTTAATAAATAGATTACCAAAAACTCTTAAAGAGATACATGGATAAGGTTTACTCATTAAGGATCGACTAAGCCCTTCAAAGTAACATATGACATATAATGTTGACAAAATCTCGAGCGATGACTGGAAATAATAAGTTGAAAAAAGTCAGAAAAATCCTCGAACAAGCGGAGATTAAATTTGTCCGCATTCTCTGGTGTGACAATGCCAACATCATCCGAGGTAAAGCAGTGCATTTAGGGCTGCTCTCTGAATATTTTAATGATGGGGTAGGAATATCGGCAGGACAACAGGGAGTCCCTGTAATGTACGATGCTGTCATCCCCGAAACGGGTTTGAGTCCAGTAGGAGAAGTACGTTTAGTGCCAGATTGGTCAACTCTGAAAATATTACCCTATGCTCCAGGTCATGCTAGCGTTGTGGGTAACATGGTGAAGGATGAAAAACCTTGGGCAATGTGTCCCCGTAACTTTTTGAAACAAAGCGTTGCCAAAGCTAAAAGCCAGGGATTAGAAGTCAAAGCAGCATTTGAAAACGAATTTTATCTACTACGCCAGACAGCAAAAGGTATAGAACCAGCCGATGAAACCCTTTTTGCTTCTACTCAAGCCATGGATTTACACTGGGAAGTTATTAATGAGATTGCCGATTCTCTCATCGCTCAAGGTATACCCGTAGAACAGTATTATCCCGAATCGGGTCCCGGTCAACAAGAGATTTCCATACGCTATACAGATGCTTTAGCTGCTGCTGACTGGCAGATTGCCTTTCGACAAACCGTTCGAGCGATCGCCTATAAACATGATTTGGTAGCTTCCTTTTTACCCAAAATTTTTCCCGATGGGGCTGGTAATGGTTGTCACCTGCATCTCAGTCTCTGGCAGGCAGAACAAAACTTACTCCCCGATTCTCAGGGTATTTGTGGGCTGTCTCGGGTAACGAGAGAATTTATTGCGGGAATCTTACACCACCTGCCATCATTGATGGCACTGACTACGCCTAGCGTTAACTCCTACCGTCGTTTATTACCTCACTGTTGGAGTGGTGCTTATCGCTGTTGGGGATTGGATAACCGAGAAGCTGCGGTGCGAGTCCCTAGTAATCCGGCTGGCTGTCCTACCCATTTTGAGTTAAAAACAGTAGATGCTTCCGCCAATCCCTATCTAGCATTAGGTAGCGCGATCGCTGTTGGCTTGGATGGAGTGCAAAAAAGTTTGAAAGTACCAAAGCCTCTAGATTTAGACCCAGGAAACTTAACTCCAGAAGCAAGATCGAGTCAGGGAATTGATCGCTTACCTAGTAATTTAGGGGAAGCTATTGCCCATCTTCGACAAAACGAACTCCTCTTAGATGCTTTAAATCCTGAATTGTCCCGAGCTTTTCTGGCAGTACGTCAAGCAGAATGGTCAGCGATGAAAGATTGGGAATTAGAACAAGAAGTAAAAACTCTGTGGGCGCGATACTAAATGTCATTTTGTTTATCATTTAAAACTACTAAGTAATAAATGAAATTGGCATTCAAAAAGATTACTACATCTTGGCGATAAACAATCATTATCTACTAAAAAGTGATGGATCTTGCTGAAATTCCTTTAATCGACCAACACGGACATAATTTACTGCGACCTGAAGTTGCAGTGGATTATCCCTATACTGCTGTTTTTACCCAAGGTTACGACCCAGAAATAATCAACCATCATGCCCGTCATACTTTATTTTATCGGCGTAGTTTAAAAGCGATCGCGACTCTACTTGACTGTGAAGCAGAAGAAAGGACAATTTTGGCACGCAGGCAAACTTTGGGATGGGAGAAGTTAAGTGAAATCTGTTTTAATTCGGGCAACATAGAAGCAATTTATTTAGACGATGGATTGCAGCCCGATGACATTTTGCCCTTATCGTCTCACGAACGGTTTGTTAAAGTTAAAAGAGTTTTGCGCTTAGAAGTTTTAGCCGAACAATTAATCTTACAAACTGAAGATTTTGCCACCTTTCTGTCAGAATTTCTGCAAGAAATAGATCCGCCTCCTGCTGGAGTTATAGCTTTTAAAAGCATAGTTTGTTACCGCACGGGTTTGGGAATCGATACCGTTACTATTAGCGTGGCTAGCGATCGCTTTAACCATCTCAAGCAGCAATTGGCAGACGGACAATCTCTTAGGTTAGTAGATAAACCTCTTATTGATTTTTTACTGCAACAGGCATTATTAGTAGCTGCTAAATATCGGCTACCAGTTCAATTTCATACGGGTTTTGGCGACCCCGATTTAGATTTACGATTGGCAAACCCCCTGTTGCTTCGTCCGCTTTTAGAATCCCCTTTGTATCGCCAAGTTCCCTTTGTCTTACTCCACGCTGCCTACCCCTATATGCGTGAAGCTGGTTATTTAGCTTCTGTATATCCCCAAGTACATTTAGATTTTGGTTTGACAGTGCCTTTTTTAAGCTTTTCGGGAATGCAAAATACCTTACGGCAATTATTAGAGTTAGCATCTACCAGTAAAATAATGTATTCTTCCGATGCTAAATTTATTCCCGATCTGTATTACCTAGCAGCAAAGTGGGGACGACAGATTGTAGCTGAAGTTTTAGAAGAAGCGATATCTGAAGGAGAATTGACTGGTACAGAAGCCGAAAGAGTGGCGATCGCTATTTTACGTCAAAATGCTCTAAATTTATATCATCAAAGCTCTTTATCGGTATACTCATAATTTGAAACAACTCGAAACTATTAGATATATAGATATATCTCGTAAAGACAATCGTAATTATTGTATTTCAGTGTAACAAATTATACTTCGCAATGCTCGTTTTATAAAAGAGTTAGATAATAAACATAGGCAACTAATCAATTATGTAAATATATATGCAATTTCGACGGGCGATCGCTATTCCAATTTTTATCGTAATAGTGGCTTTGACTCTCTTCTCAACCATGATTCACTTATTAACCGAATCATGGTGGTTTGATGCGGTAGGTTTTGCCGATGTTTTTTGGACGAGAGTTGTTTGGCAAATAGCTATCTGGGTTGCCACCTTTGCTATATTTGGTTCGTTTCTATGGTTTAATTATTGGTTGGCTTCACGGTTGACTAGCAATCGTCCCTATAGCTTTTTGCTGGGTACAGAGTTAGAACCCTATACAAAAACTATTTCCAAGCTGACTGCCTTAGTTCTAATTTTTATAGTTTCAATTAGTGCTGCAGGTGCTAGTGCCACATTTTGGTCTACTAGTCTAAAGTTTATTAACGCCACCGACTATAACCGTGTCGATCCGATTTATGGCAGAGATTTGGGATTTTATTTATTCAAGCTTCCTTTTTATGAAGGTTTGCAAACATGGTTATTGACTTTGTTGGTTGCGGGATTGGCAATTGCGATCGCCGTATATCTTCTTAAAGGGGTAGTGGGCTTTAACTTTGTAATTCCCAACCTTAGTGTGCAAAGACTCACGCCTCAAAGGCTGAGATTGGAACGTCAATGGCAGAGTAATTTTGAGAGGAAACAAAAAACCCACCTAATTTTATTACTCGCCGCGATCGCCATCACGATCGCAGTAGATTTTTGGCTCAAGCGCTACGACTTACTTTATTCTGCCGATGGTGTAGTCTGGGGGGCTGGTTATACCGATACTCATGCTCGGCTATTTTCATACTGGGTAATGGGTATCGGCGCGTTGGTTTTGGGTGTATTTTTAACTTTGGCGGTATGGCTACGACGGGCAATGTTACCGCTTTATGGTATTGGTCTATATTTGATTATTTTACTTTTAGTTAATGGTGTTTATCCAGAGTTGCAGCAGCGTTTTAGCGTCGAACCTAACGAACTCGACAAAGAGCTACCCTATATTAAACACAGTTTGGAATTTACGCGAGAAGCTTACGATCTAGAAAGGATTAATACCAATGAATATCCTGTCTCTTCAGAACTAACTGCCGAGATCCTTCAACAAGATCGAGGAACGCTGCAAAATGTTCGCCTTTGGGATTATCGCCCCCTACTAAGTACCTATCGTCAGCTACAGGAAATTCGTCCTTACTACCTGTTTAACGATGTTGATATCGATCGCTATACCATCGAGGGAAACTACCGCCAGGTGATGTTATCGGCAAGAGAATTAGCTTACGAGCGAGTCCCTCAACAGGCGCAAACCTGGGTCAATCAGCGACTAAAATATACTCACGGCTATGGAATGGTTATGAGTCCCGTCAATCGGGTAACTTCTGATGGCTTACCAATATTATTTATCAAAAATATTCCTCCCGTATCCCAAATAGATTTGGAAGTCGAAGAACCAGCAATTTATTACGGGGAAGAAACGGAAGATTATATCTTTACCGGTACTACCACCGCAGAATTTGACTATCCTCAAGGCAATGCCAACGCTTTTTCCCAATACGATGGCGCAGGTGGCGTACCAATTCCCAATCTCGGCCGTAAACTTGCGTATGCCTACGATCTCAGTAGCCTAAAGATCTTAATTTCTAATTATTTTACTGCTGATTCTCGCATTCACTATTATCGTCAGATTAAAGAGCGAGTAAGACATGTTGCACCTTTTTTGCTGTTTGATAGCGACCCTTATATTACCCTGATTGACGGTAAATTGCAGTGGATAATCGATGCCTATACCAAAAGCGATCGCTTTCCCTATTCCGAACCAGTGCAGCCTGGAATCAACTATATTCGTAATTCGGTCAAAGTTACGATCGATGCTAAAGATGGAACGATGCGTTTTTTTGCAGTTAATGAAGATGAACCAGTTTTGGCTACCTACCGTAAAATCTTCCCGAATCTTTTTGAGTCGCCAGACAGCATTCCTCCTGAGGTAAAAGATCATTTTCGCTATCCTCTAGATCTATTTAAAATCCAGGCGCGGATGTATTTGGCATACCACATGAACGATCCTCAGGTATTTTATAACCGCGAAGATCTCTGGCGTTTTGCTACTGAAAACTATGAGGGAAACCAACAGGCGATCGAACCCTACTATCAAATTATGAATTTACCAGGGGAATCAGAAGAAGAATTTGTGCTGATTTTACCCTTTACTCCCGTCAATAAAGACAATATGATTGCTTGGATGGCAGCTCGCTCGGATGGGGAAAACTACGGCAATGTACTGCTGTATGAATTTCCCAAACAAAAGCTAATTTATGGACCATTTCAAATCGAAGCCCGAATCGATCAAAATCCAGAAATTTCCCAACAGCTAACTCTTTGGAGTCAAAAAGGTTCGCGAGTAATTCGCGGCGATCTTTTAGTAATTCCCATCAATAATTCATTGTTATATGTCGAGCCTGTTTATTTACGTGCCGAACAAGGACAACTACCAGAGTTAAGACGAGTTATTGTGGCTTATGACAAAGAAGTAGTAATGCGTTCTACTTTAGAGGAATCTTTGAGTGCACTATTTGGCGATAAGCCCTTGCCTCAAGTAGCTCAGCCAACAACTCCAATAGATGCCGACTCGAGTCTCATTCGACAGGCAGCAGAGGCTTTTGAGAGAGCTGAAACCGCACAGCGCGAGGGTAATTGGGCAGAATATGGTCGCTACCAGCAGCAGCTAAAAGAAATAATCGAGCAGCTACAGGAATAATGCCGTTGCACCCATTATAATATCATCCTTATATGGTATGTATTTTTTCGATCGACAGCAATAGATGGCTTTTGGTCGTGATGGTAATAGGCAATCAGTCCAGCCAAAAGTTAACGACAAAATTGGTAGGCAAACGATAGCCAGAGTGTTCTATCTGACTGATATGTTTTAGCTGTTCGATTAAATTAGATCGAACGAGCAACAATAAATCCCTCTGCTGACTTAGCAAACAATAAATTGCCCGCGATAAGTAAATTACAACAGTTTAATAAATTGATGAAAATAGCTAAACTAGCGTTGGTAACTTTAACTATATTTCCGGCGATCTCTGTTAATTATTTATCTATGAGTGCAGCCTCTCAAAAACCTTCTGTAACAGCCAAAAACAATGTTTTGTTAAGCGAACCTTTTTTACAATTACCTACAAAGAATAGCGTAAATGTAGTTTGGTTTACAGAATTTCCAGGCGAACAGCATTATGTCAAATATGGTGACGAGTTAGAAAAACAGGTAACGGCAACTACTACCAAATTGAGTCGAGTAAAAGAGGATCGAGACTCCTATTTAGAAGTTTTCTCAGATAAATCTTCAAGAGACATTTGGCGACATGAAGCAGTAGTAGAAGGTTTATTTTCCGATCGACGACTACCCTATCAAGTGGTAAGTATTCGGCAACAGCGATCTATTACCAGCAGAGTATTTAGTTTAGCCAGTCAACCTACACCAGGAACAGCACTTAAAATTTTGCTGACTTCAGATCATCAACTAATGCCAATGACTACCGCTAATTTAGAACAGGTAGTAAAAACTATTGGTCGGGTAGATGCAGTATTTTTACCTGGAGATTTAGTTAATGTTCCAGACCGCGCTTCGGAATGGTTTGACGATCGACGTGGAGGAGCTTTTTTTTCTAGTTTACAGGGACGAGGCAACTATAAATTGGAACGTAGTGGCGTGACTACTACCTATCGTGGCGGAGAAATAATTCAGCATGCGCCTCTTTTTACCGCAGTAGGTAATCACGAGGTAATGGGTAGAGTAGCTACAAACAGTACTCTCAAGCAAGAATTCAATCAGCCTCATCCCCGCCAGGTTGCTACAGAATTTTATCAGCAGAACGTTAATAAGATTAATCCGACACAAGACCCTCAAATAAAAGCTCGTTGGATTAAGAATCATTCTTTTAATACCGATACTTATAAAGAGATTTTTACCCTACCTCAAAGTAATACGGGGAAAGAACTTTATTACGCGACTACCTTTGGCGACGTTAGATTAATCTCGCTTTACGTGACAAATATTTGGCGCAGTCCTGGTTTAGATCCAAATACCCAAGGTAGATACAAAGAAAGCAGTGAAAATTTAAACAATCCTCAGTCATGGGCGTGTGGTGATTATGACATAAATGATTACGTGCCAAAAATATCAAAGTGTCGCATTTACAAACCAGTATGGAAGGTTATTTTAGAATGGTTTAAAACTATGTCATCCGCTAGCTAATATGAAGTACTTAAATATTTGCTACATAAAATATCGTTTTTATTGGTCGTTAGTCGTTAGTAATCTCCTGTGGAAACCAGGTAACTAATAACTAATAACTAAGTCCTTTCATTTGATATTTAGCATTCTTTTTTAGATTTCATTTAAGTACTGGTCATAAAGATATAAATATATTTTTGATACGATTACCCTGCAAGCACCCAGGGCTTAATAGTTGTCAACTTTGTGGATATTTATTCATTATTTGGTGCAGATTGAGAACTGCTAGAAGTATTCGTAAACAAACTATTATAGCTTTCATAAACCGCTTGGCTTAAAGGAGTTAAAATATTATCGATAAACTCCTGTACGGTAGCAGCCGGGGTTGGGGCTGGTGTTTGAACCTTAGCATCAGACTGTTTTGGAGGTAAAGGCTGTGGTTGAGATATAACTTCTTGAGAAGGAGTTCTTTGGGGAGGGTCGTTAGTTGCAGCTAGAGTCCTTGCGTTGTTTAATATCTGAGGATTAGGATTATTGCTCATGTAAATATGCTCAATAGCACCGCCTTGATAAAGACGTTTAGTAAACTGCCAATTTGGAGCTAAATTAATTTTCATTGGCGCTTCTACTATACCGTCGGTAGTTCCAATAATTAGATCTTGTCGGCTAGGAGATTGATGATCGGCAATTAACTGTAACTTTCCGTTGTGTTCGACCAAGTCTAAGATGTATTCTACCTTGTCGTCTTTACCATTGTATCTTAAGGAATAACCGTTGGTATCTACGGCCTTACGACAGGCGTTAGTGTGATCGAAGTTTAGTAGCGATAAGTTCACCGTAGTTGGATCGTTGCCTGATTCAGTCCAACAGCTTTGTTGCCCGGGTACCTGTTCGATGATTGCTAGCTTGAATTTTCGGTAGTTGTAAGGAACGGCAACAGCTATAAATTTGCTTTGGTCTACGGCAAATTCATCAAATTGAGTAGCATTGACCGAGAGAGGTGCGATCGCGTTAATTCCAATAGTTGCTACAGTAGCCAGTTTGATAGGCAGAGATAATTTCATGTCTTGACTGGGGTTTAGTTGTAAATTTAGAGATTACTCCGCCATTCAAGAATAAATAAGACGACAAAGTTAATCCTAAGTGCTAGTAGATAATTACGTATGACTTTAATATTTAAAGCAATTTTATAATACAAAATTAACTACAACTATTACTTTTTAGAAAACTTCAAGCATCAAAAAGTTAATAATTACACCTTGTCTGAAACTTTTCTAGATAATTGCAAAAACTTCTTGGATATATGCAAAATTAAGCAAGGCACCGTAATAAATAGTCAACAACGTTAGTCAGACTATGCTTTCCATTCAGACAAAGCAGGAGTATTTAATAAAGCCTGACTCAACTCATCGTGAATCAAACTATTAGTAGCCAAAACACGGCCAGAAGCAATATTCAAAGGACTACCATCATAGGCTGTTACTTTACCTCCCGCCTCGCGCAAAATAACAATTCCTGCTGCCATATCCCAAGGTTGAATACCTCTTTCCCAGTAACCATCCAATCTACCGCAAGCAACTCCAGCCAAATCCATCGAAGCACAGCCAAGACGACGAACTCCTTGGGTCAAATGGGTTAAATGACAAAATTCGGCATAATTATTATCGTTTGTTTCACGGCGGTCATAAGCAAAACCAGTAATCAAAAGACTTTTACTCAATTCCATAGTTGAGGAAACTTGAATCGGACGACGGTTACAGGTTGCACCTAAACCTGTTGCGGCGCGAAACAGTTCGTCACTAAAAGGATTATAAACTGCACCCACCAGGGGAACACCATCGACGATCAATCCCACTGAGGTTGCTGCCAAAGGTAAGCCATGAGCGTAGTTAGTCGTACCATCTAAAGGATCGATCGCCCAAAGGAATTCACTGTCTGTATTACCTAAAGAACCCGACTCTTCAGCCAGAATTTGATGCTGCGGTAAATGTCGCTTGAGTACCTTTAAAACCTCTGCTTCTGCTAGTTTATCGGCTTCAGTTACTAAATCTCCCGGACGACCTTTTTCTCGAACATCGTTTAATTTACCCCAGCGTTCTCTTAACACCGCCCCTGCAGCTAAGACTGATTCAGTAGCAACATCTAAGAAAGTTTGTAGTTGTTCGGTAGCAAGTTTCATTTATTTATTCATTGAGCGAAATTGACTGGGAGTGTAACGCATTGCTCGATCGGGGTTCCAAATTCCGTAACCCAAAGCGCGAGCATACTCTTGAGACTCCTGCATCAGCTTACTATAGGAATGGTCGTATCTATCGTCTGCCAGTACACATCCTTCTTCAATTAATTGTTTACCGACCAAAATTTTGTTTTGCCAAAGATGAGCGGGCAAACGATTAAAGCGATCGCGCAGCGTATCTGTAGGTTTATCGCCCTCTGGTTCTAACTCTATTTCAACTGGCATTGCCATAACTAATTCAGTCAATCTTTTTTTCGCTGCTTCACCCCAAGGATCTTGTCGCAGATCGGGTGCATCTATACCAATAATTCTGACCTTTACTGCTTTAGATGTGTTTGCCAGCATCACTTCAACAGTTTGACCACTGACAACTCGGGTTACTTTTCCTGAGAGAATATTTCTTGGTTCTGGTTGATGGCTACAGCCTAGTAACAATGTCAGATAGCAACAAATAATTATTAACTTAATTCTGCTCACTGAAAAATTTAGCTAACAACAACCAACAAGATAAGCTTTTAACTTTAAATCGTCAGTTACAATCTAGTAATTGTTAAATCTTATGCTTATCAATTCTGTACTCCTTGTTCTTAGTCCTCATCCAAAGGTAGACCAAACCGCACTTTGCCCTTAGCAAAATAACGTCCAAACTGCATTTGATATACTTCGTCTTCTTCTTGGGTTTCTACTTCCAAATCCGAACGAGGATAGCTAACGCAAAGCAGAGCATAACCACGTTCTTTAAGCTTGGGTGATAAACCCATAGCCTCTGGTTGAGCTAGTTCGCCAGAAATAATTTTGGCAGCACAGCTAGTACAGGCACCGTTGCGACACAAAAAAGGTAGCTCCGCATCCTGCTGTTCGGCAGTTTGTAGAATGTATCGATCTTCTGGAACTTCGACGACGTATTGTTTGCCTGTAGTGCGATCGTTAACTTTTACAGTATAAGTTTTAGTCATTTAATTAAGATACTTACTGTTAAATATTTTTTTACTTAATTGGTAGTCTACAGCAAAAAAGAATTGTCCAAAATTTTGACAGTAACAGCTAACCATGTATAATTATAATTCGGAACGCCGTCTGGAGAGGTGGCCGAGTGGTCGAAGGCGCAGCACTGGAAATGCTGTATGGGAGCAATCTCATCGAGGGTTCGAATCCCTCCCTCTCCGTAAATTAGAGATTTGAGTATAAATGACGCAAGAATGACACAAAAATTTTTGTGTCATTCTTGGCCTAAAATTACTTACTAAATATTTTTTACTCAATCTTGCTCAAGAATAACTATAGTGCTTCAAACTTATTTCAGTTGGCTATAAGTACACTAGAACTTTTTCTAACTGGTTAAGACCTTACTTTGAGGAATATATATCCTAGGAGCTAGCAGAAAGAATAGTCTTTGAGCTTCAGAAGCAAGGAGTTAATAAAACCAATCTTAGAAAGATGATTTCTGCACTTAAAGAAGCTTGCGATCGCTCTATTAACCAAGGTAATTTGAATCGGAATTACAGCGGTATGCAGATAAAATAAGTACAATCATTTGTACTAACTAGTTAAAGTAGATTGCATCTTCAATGAATTCTTACTCATTAGACCTACGCCAAAAAATTGTCGATTGCTATGAAAATAAAGAGGGTTCAATTCGCCAATTAGCAAAACGTTTCAAAGTAAGTCCAGATTGTGTTAGAAGACTCTTAAAACGTTTCTATGAAGAAGGTACAATTGAGCCTAAGTCATATAGTGGGGGGAATCAACCTCTCCTAAAATCTTCACATCTGGAAGTATTAACAACCTTGGTGGAAGAAGATAATGACGCTACTTTACCTCAGTTAGCTCAAAGGCTTGAAGCTCAAACCAATCTTACAGTTAGTAGCTCTACTATTAGTCGTGGAATTAGCAAGTTAAATTTAACCAGGAAAAAAAACTCTCAAGGCGACAGAAGCTTATACTCAGTCAAAACAACTTCAGCGTTGTGATTACTG
>JACLAC010019831.1_pt1 | contig 12381 bp, 9 predicted proteins | sample 8027881 | NCBI WGS metagenome assembly JACLAC01 (sample SAMN15725517, study PRJNA655200) | protist metagenome | isolation source: fluorescence activated cell sorting (FACS) single amplified genomes of... | place: Spain: Blaines Bay Microbial Observatory, Mediterranean Sea | collected 2016-01-19 | reverse complement strand
GGACATGATGTTGCGGGCTTTTTCGACGGCGTCCTCGGCCGTAATGTCGCCAAGACGAGCATTCTTTTCTGCGAAGGCTCGACCGGTCGCGAAGACAATGACTCGCGGTTTATCGTTGGAGATGCTCGACGGGACGAGCGTTTTTTTTCCCAGGTCGCAGGTGTAATAGTTGCTGCCATAGCCAACTCGCCGATGCTCCGTCTCCATCCAGGGATAATCCAGTTTGCCGTCGCGCGTGGCGAATCCGTAGCACCTGGCCGTGTGCAGTCCGTAGTCACGCAGGTTCTGATTTTTCAGCGCGTTGGACTGCTCCCACAGAGCGAGTCTCGTTTTCTCCAAGGCATCGAGGGACGATTCCGTAACAGTCTCTCCAGCTTTCTGCGAAGCGATGGCCTCAAGAAGTAGCCGGTTGTAAGGAGCGTCGGGAAAGACCGTTCCGAGCGGCAGGTCCTGAATGGTGAGGGCACTGTTTGTCATGGCTCGCTCTGCGCTGGAGCCTGGGTGAGTTGGAATTGCGTTGCCAGAAATCCTGTCAGCCGCTCGCGAATTGTCTGCGGCGCGGACTCCAGTCCGAACGCATGCGACGCTCCAGGGAGGATCACCAGTTCGTGCGAAGAGCCACATCGGGCCAGAGCCTCGTCAAGAATCCTGGCATGCTCAACCGGCACAACTCCATCTGCATCCCCGTGAAAAGTGAGCACAGCGGGAGTGCTGCTTTTAGTGCAGATCCAGGTGAGCGGCGAGGCCTGGCGGGCGATATCCGGTGACGAAGGTACCTTTTCGGGTACGGTGTGCCGGTTCCAGTCGACTCGACCATAAAAGTTGACGACTGCTCCGATTCGGCTCGAAATGGGTTTACCAGTAATCGAGTCGGCCGCTCCGAAGGCCAGAAGCAGAGCCAGCGTAGCGCCAGCTGAAGTACCCGCAACGGCAATACGAGTCGGGTCCAGACCGAGGCTCTCAGCATCCTCGTCCACGAACCTCAAAGCGGCTGCAGCGTCCATCAGATTCGTTGGCCAGGCTTCCCACCGTTCATCTCCCCTGCTACCGGGAGACAGCTTGTAATTGACGCCGAGTGCCGCGAATCCGGATTGCGCAAAAAGGGCACAGAGAGTCTGTGATCTATCTGACGCCTTGTCCCCGCGGTAGAAGGCACCCCCATGCAGGAAAATCACGACTGGAGCGGGCAATGAACCCTCAACTGACCGGTAAAGATCAAGCCGCTCCACCCGCGACGGATCAAGGAATTCGAGATCCGTGTCGATGCGAATGGGATTCATGCGGTTGCCTGCCTGAGTGATGCCTGCATCCCGCCATCGTAAGCTCCTCGACGATTGCCAGGCAACGCATGTCAACTTCACTGTGCCGTGTAAGACCAGTCAGCATTGACGTGTTGGCACTGACTCATGACACAAAATCACCCCTCGGCTATCATCGAACCCGTTACAGACAGGCTCCACAGCACCTCCCAGGATTCGTTTCTGAGTAGACGCATCGATGTTCAGGACGGGATACATTCTGACTCGGCGGAAGGACTCGTTCTGGTTCCTTGCTCTTCCGTTTCTTGCCATCGCTTTCGCCCTGGCAAGCCAACACTGGCTGACGGGTGTTGCTCTTGTGACGGTGGGCATGTGGATTACCACTCCGCACCATTTCGCTTCGTGGCTGCGGACGTATGGGCTTCCCGAGGAGCGGAAGCTGTGGGGAGACCGACTCTATATCGGTCCTCTGCTGCTGTTCGCCTCGTGTCTGGTGGGATTCAAGTGGGCCCCTATTACGACAGCAACGCTTGTCATTTTCTGGGACCATCAGCACAGCATCATGCAACAGCACGGATTTGCGCGGATTTATGATTTCAAAGGCCAGACCGGTGCGCCGTCTACTGGTCGATTTGATTTGATACTCGGATGCACGCTGTTTTCCAATATGCTGGTTACATCCAAAATGTTCATGTGGCCGATGGTGCGTGAGTTATATCGCCTGCGAATACCGGTCAGTCCGGAGACGATTGAGCTGGTCGTTGCGGGAAGCTGGTGGGTACTCGGTATTTACTCGGCAATTTACCTTGGTCATATTATCTGGTCTTTATCAAAGGGTTATTCAGTCAACCCGATCAAGTATGTCTTCATCGGCTGCAGTTACTTTCTCTGGTATTACTGCGCCTGGCACACTTCTAGCGTGCTCATCTGGGGGATTGCCCATAAGATCATGCACGGCGCTCAGTACATGGTGATTGTCTACTGGTATCTTCGCCGGCAAACACAGGATGAGAACGCACAAAGCCAGGTGGCAGGCAGGCTTGTCCGGCAGGGCAATGTGGTCATGTTCGTGCTGGCTGGACTAATCTATTCCGTGCTCTTTCACATTCTGACGGGCGGACAGATCGGGGCATTCCTTTTCGGCTGGGCCCGGTTCCCGACTGTTTACGAAGCCATTCCGGCACTTGGGATTCCGGAAATGTCCGTTCGTGAGAGTTACGCGTTCGTTTCGCTGGCGGTGATAAATACTTTTGGAATTACCCATTACTATTTCGATTCGTTTATCTGGAAAGTTCGTGATCGTCGGATTCAGAAGGGTCTGGAATGACAGAGACGACACGAGAGAATTCACTGGCTTTTCCATCGCAAGTCGCTGCTGGAGTGTGTCTTCTTATCGGATTCGGCGGATACGTTTCCGGCTGGGCTGCCTGGCTGCTCCTGTTGCTGGTCCTGGCGGTCCCCCTTGCCTGGCTTTTTGTCTGGTTATGCACAGGCCGGCTGAAACGATTTCGAATTCTGGTGGGGATCTATTCGGTGGCAGGTGTCGTGGCTCTTTTCGAGGCATCGCAGCATGGTCATATACCGAAAACCTTTGCAGAGTCTCTTGATCTCCCGACAGGACGCGGAAAACCGAATCTATACTTTGAATACAACCTGCCCGGAGTCCAGTTCCGACTCTTTCCAGATCACGCGGACTCACTGATGATGCGTGGGGTCCAATCAGCATTCTGTCTTGACGATCAGAGCCCGTTTCGAGACCACCCGTTTTGCGATGACTACCAGGGTGCTGAATTGCGAGTGGTTCGCGAGTGGTTCGAGAAAGCACTCGCGCTTGAACCAAAGTCGAGTGAGGACATTTACTATCGCTACGTTCAGATTCTTATTCGAGATGGATCATCTCAGGATGAAGTCGACGTAGCAGCTGACACATGGATGCGGCTGTTTCCGCTGTCAGATCGACTTGATCCACGAGATTTCTTCGTAGCTCAGAGACCTCGTAGATAGTCGTTCTGCACGCAGTGGTTAGTCTGCTGGCCGACTGAGCTCGATCATCACATCCTTCGGTATGCCATTCGGCCCAGATGAGACGGAATTCAGGCCGGCCTGTCGGATACCCGGTTTCGGGGCCATGTCCATTGGAATGACGATGCGATAACGCCGATCCGGGTTGATATCGTTCACTGTGATTTCCCGCCAGGTGATCAGTTTGCGCGGGCCGATCCAGCAGCGTAAGTGCCCAGAAGCTGATCGCCGGAAAGAGTGGGGATAAGCAACACACACGAAAGCGGCATTGATAAATCTCTCTTCATGCTCGTTTCTCCTCCGTTCGAGGATGCCGGGATAAGCCATGTAATCGGACAAGATTACCCAGTCGTCACTCCAGGCACGTGCGGATCAGAACTCACAATCGATGAAACAGCCATGAATCCTACATGCCTCATGAGTTGAGTCTGGCTTCCGTCTGTCGCGGATATCCCGATCAGTCGGCCACCGCTCCTGGCCGATTACTTTCCGACAGGGCGATTTTGTTGATTAGTTGGCCTTTTCGTACGTTGATCAAGGATACCAGGCATGTCGCGTACCGGTTTCGCAGCTGCTGTTCTGATGGCTTCCACTGTTTTCTCAGGAGCTCAGGCGGCGAACCCCGCCCTGAAGTCGTCAGCCAGAAAGGCAACGTCGTCCTCCAATGCGAAGTTGAAGATCGTTTCGCAACGATCGCTCGATGTTTCGCTAGATGCCAAAGGGCACCTGTCGGGAGTCCTCGTCGACTCGCATGGGAAGCCACTTGCCGGACGGAAAGTCGCGTTGCTGTTGCGGCCTCGAATCAACGTCACGACGGTGACAGACAGCAAAGGTACCTGGAAATTCGCCAACGTTAAGGGTGGCCAATACGAACTGGCTTCAAAGAACAGTCGTCGCCTCGTGCGGGTCTGGACTCACGGACGATCTCCCAAAAAGGCGACGACTCGAGTGTTGCTTGTCGAGACGGCCCAAGTGGTGCGAGGTCAGTCTGAAATTCTCGGTTTGACGGGGGCCAGCGCGAGTGTTGTCCAGGCGGGACTGCTCGTTGGGGCCGCGGCAGGAGCCGGATTTGCCATTTCGGAAGCGAATGACTCTCCGCCAAACTCACCGAACTGAAGTTCAGAGCATCGTACTGAGTGGCTCGGCTTGCGCGTGTGAACCTCGTAAACAGCCTCTGGCGAGCAGACATGGTGAAGATCAGTAAATCGCCTATCTCTCACGTATAGTGCTGCCCCAGGCCGATTCGCATCGCTTCGATATCCCAGGTATGGCGGTGCTTGAAGCCCGGTTGTCGCCATAGAGCCCGAATTGAAGCCGGCGCGGCGAGTCGTCCGCCACGTGCCGACTGAAATGAAACGGATCGACCTTCTGTCGCGATTCGACTGCAAACGGAGAACGGTGAGTAGGTCCAGCCTGAAACCCAGCCCGGTGAGATTCAGGTGCGCGGGCCTCGAGTGTTGGAACTGGCTGAACGTGACCCAGGAATCGTTTGGCGACGGTTGGTTCCTCTGCTAGTGCTCTCTGGGGCACGTCGTGGCGCTTGTAGTGGAGCAAGACGCCCGACCGTCCAAAGGCATGAAGGTGGGCTGACGCTTACGCGCTTGAGTCAGACGGCTTGCGGCGTGCCACGACATTTCTAACAGGCTGATTCGGTCGGACCTGTTCAAGCAATTGGCGTTCGACTTGAACGGATTGCTCCGTTTGCCCGGGCGGTGTGAGTCGCTCCGGCAGCACGGAATCGGAGGTCGATGACAGTCGACCCGTCCGCAGTGGATCTACGGCAGCATCAGTGTGGATTCACCTCATCTTTTAAGAGGCGTTGTATGGAAACATCTGCTCGCCAACGTTGCTTTCTGTAAACCCATGACACGACTGAGGTGACATACCCCACCTTCCGGGTGTGGTCCCTTCGTGAAATCGTTGTCGCGGCACCTGTTTGAGGTTGCCTGGAGGAAACGCGACCTACCTTTGCCCGTCGCCAGGCGATCCGTGCAGGGTCGCCGTGGGTAGAAGACTTCGCCTGACTGGCTCAACCGGACACCCGGTTTCAGCCTGTGAGCATCAGGGAAACTCTGCGGCCCGAAGCTGCACCAGGGAGTTTGACCGGTCCTGACACGAGGCATATAGTCGGAAGCCGCGTGGCGCATGACGCACAACATGATTGACACCACGAAGCCACGTTTTTCCGGGGACTCTGGCAAGTGACATCGCTCAATCGGCTCTGCAGGCACAGACAGCCGAGAGAACGGTCACAAGCTGGAAGGGGGGATTGATGCAACCGGATCGGCCTGTAAAGACAATGCACCTTCTGACGCTGCTTCTCGCGGCCGTTCTCTGTCCGAGTGTTTCGGCTCTCGCAGAACCGCCGCTTCCATTGGACCTCGACGACAGTCGCAACGCGCTTGCCATAGGCGAAGAACTTGAGCGGTCCGGCAGCTGGCTGGAGGCTGTTCAGCATTACGAACGAGCTCTGAAGCGATGGCCTGAGGCCGGCGACCTGAAGTACGGTCATCGTCGAGCCCGTGTTCAGTTCCGCATCGAGCGACGTTACTCGGACCGCAGCTTTCGCAACGCGGTTCGCCGAACGACTCAGCGGGAATCGCTGGAACTGCTGGACTCGCTGACGCTGCGGATTCGAGGCAGCTTTGTCGATTCGCTCAGCCATCTTTCGTTGGTCGCTCACGGAACCGAGAGCCTTTACATCGCTCTTGCCAATCCGAAGTTTCTGGACGCCAATCTGCCCGCCACACGCAGCGATGCCGAGCGGAAAAGTCGCAAGGAAAGTATTAAGACTCTCCGCAGGATCCTTCGTGAGCAGTACTGGAACAAGCCGATCCACAGCGGAAGCCACGCCCGCTCGGTCGTTGTCGAGGTTGTTCGACACGCCAATCGAGAGCTGCGGCTGGATGCTGTGCCGGTCATCTTTGAGTTCATCTTCGGCAGCTGTAACGCACTGGACGCTTACAGCGGATTCCTGACCGCCGACCGTCTGGCCGATCTTTACGGCAACATTGACGGCGAATTCGTCGGTCTGGGTGTCGAGATGAAAGGCGAAGCCGGCAAGGGCATGCTGATGGTCAGCGTCCTGCCGGAAAGCCCGGCCGAAACCGGTGGCCTTCGTCGGGGGGATCACATTGTCGAGATCGACGGCACCGATGTTCGTGACGAATCGATTGATGAAGCGGCTTCGATGTTGCGGGGCGCGGTTGGCAGTCGAGTTCGGCTGAAGGTCGTTCGCAATCAGCCGAGCCGTGAGTGGGAAGTGGTCCTCGTTCGGCGAGCTGTTCAGATTAAGAGCATCCCCAAAGCCGAGATCCTCGATCGCGAAAACGGCATTGGCTATATCCACCTGGCCGGCTTCCAGAAGTCGACCTCGAGAGAGCTCGATGCCGCTCTGGAAAAACTTCAGCGACAGAACATGAAGGCACTTGTATTGGATGTTCGAGGTAACCCGGGCGGACTGCTCACCGCGGCCGTCGAAGTTCTCGACCGGTTCATCGAAGACGGCGTCCTCGTCTCAACGAAAGGACGGACCGGCGACCAGAACTGGACCTACCGGGCTCACCGCGAACGGACGCTCGGCATTCCGCTGGTCCTGCTGACCGATGGCGACAGTGCCAGTGCCAGTGAGATCGTTGCGGGAGCCATCCGCGATCACCGTCGAGGTCAGATCGTCGGCCGCAAGACATTTGGCAAGTGGTCTGTGCAGAGCATCTTCAATGTCGGCCGCGAAAATGGATTGCGTCTGACAACCGCGAAGTTCTACTCGCCGCACGGTCACACACACGGCAAAGTTGGCGTGAAGCCGAATGTCCCGGTCGAGGTCACCGGCAAGGAATACGCCGTCGGTTTTCGAGGTTTGGCAGGCGACGAAAAGTCCGACGCTGATATCGATGAAGCCGTCCGGATTCTCAGCCGCAAACTGAACGGCTTCCGCTCGGCTTCGTTCTGACCGAACCGAAATCGATGAAAGCTCCGCAGCTGGGATTCGGTTGCGGAGCTTCTTTCGTATCAGTGGCTCCTGCCGCAACTACGGCCACTGCGCGTCGCGTTTTTCGAGGAACGCCTGCATACCGATCTGAGGCTCGCCGGTCCGATAGCACTCGGCAAAGGCGAGGGCTTCCGCCTCAAACTGCGCTGCCGAGTCCGGGCCCTCGAATTGGCGCACCAGTTTCTTTGCCTGTGCCCTTGCGAAGGGGCCTCGCCCCAGCAGCGTTTGAACGCGAGCCTCAACGACGTCGCGAAATGAATCGTCGGGCGAGACATCATCAACGAGCCCCAACCGTAGCGCTTCTTGCGCTGGCAGGAGTTCTCCACTGAGAATCATCCGCAGCGCGACAGCACTACCGAGCACGCGTGTCGCGCGGACCGTGCCGCCCCAGCCGGGGACGATGCCGATGCGGGTTTCCGGGAGTCCGATGACTGCGGATTCGCCGGCGATCCGCATGTCGCACGCCAGCGCCAGCTCGCAGCCGCCGCCAGCACACGCTGCGTGCATCGCGATGACCGTCGTTGCCGGAAGTTTCTCAATGCGACTGATCATCGCCTGCCCCTCGCGCGAATTGTCGGCGGCCGTCTCGGCCGTCAGCGCGAGAAGTTCGTTGATGTCGGCCCCAGCGATGAAGACTCGCCCTTTCGCTTCGAAGAGAACCACGCTGATCTGAGGCCGCTGTTCGAGTTCGTCGAGGATTCCACGAAGGCCTTCACGAACGTCCCGAGTCAGCAGCTGGATGCCGTTGTCTGCCTCGAAGCAGATTCGAGCGAGCGATCCGTCCGTCGTGAGTTTGACCTGAGTCGTCATCGGAATTCCGGTTGCCAGTTTCGTCCTTATCTCCCCAAAGAGCGAAGGACAGAAACTACTCGTAAAGCTTCGCCAGGTGTTCCTCATACTTGTCGATGATGAACCGCCGCCGGACTTTCAGAGTTGCGGTCAGCTCGTCGTCGTCGACCCGGAATGGACGCGACAGAACCAGAAACCGCTTCACACGCTCCGGCTGGCTGACCTGCTCCATCGCTGTTGCGACTCGTTCCGCTAGAAAGTCTAGGAGTTGCGGGGCTGTGATGAAATCTCCTTCGGCTTCGATTTCGCAGCCCAGTTCTTCGGCCTTTGTCTGTAGGCTGCCGAGGATCGGGACGACGAGAGCGCTGACAAACTGACGACCGTCTCCGTAGACGACAGCCTGCTCGATGAACTCGTCGCGGCCCAGGATGCGTTCCAGCTCGGCCGGAGCAATGTTCTTTCCGGCCGAGGTGACGAACAGGTCCTTCTTCCGATCGGTGATGTAAAGGTAACCATCCCCGTCCAGCCGGCCAACGTCTCCCGTGTGAAACCACCCGTCGACAATCGCCTCGGTGGTTGCGTCCGGATTCTTCCAGTAGCCGGTCATCACATGCGGACCTTTGGTGAGGATCTCTCCGTCGTCGGCGATGCGAACCTCGACGTCACGCAGTGGTTTGCCGACCGAGCCCAGTCGGAAGGACTGGATACTGTTAAACGCAATGACTGGTGAGGTCTCGGTGAGGCCGTAGCCCTCAAGTAGCGGGAGGTCGGCTTCGAGGAATCCTTCAGCGATGTATTTTGGCAGCGGAGCTCCGCCTGAGGTGAGCTGTTTCATGCTCGGTCCAAAGATAGACCGAATGGCTTCCTTTCGCGTTGCCTTGTCGAGCGTGCCGATGCTGTTCCAGACTTTTTCGTAAACGCGTGGCACGGACGTTAGCCAGCCGGGCTTAATCCGTTTCAGGTCATCCATCAGCGTGTCGACGGTGACCATCGCTACGGTCAGCCCGCCCATCGTTGTCAGATAATGGTCGACGGTGCGGGCGTAAATGTGGCTGTAGGGCAGCCAGCTGAGCAACGTTTCCTCGCTGCCCATGAACGCAATCTCCCAGGTCGCCTCGGCGTTCGACAGCAGGTTGCCGTGGGTCAGCATGACACCCTTCGGGTTCCCGGTCGTGCCACTGGTGTAAATGATCGTGGCGAGGGACTCGCCATTGAGCTCTGCTTCGCGCGAGGCAATCTGCGAGCGCGAGGCCTCGCTGCCTCGCTGCTTGAGGCCGTCCCAGGTGAGGCATCTCAATTTGTCGCTGCGAGTTTCGATCGGCTCGAATGAGATCAGAAACTGCAGGTCGGGTAGCTGGTCGAGGACCTTGAAGACTTTGTCCGCCTGAGCCTGGCTGCTGACAACGATTCCTTTCGCCTCGCTGTGGCCGACCTGGTACTCGACCTGCCGGGGAGCGAGCGGCGCGTGTAGTGGAACATCGGCGGCCCCGGCACTCAGGATCGCGTGGTCGGCGATAAACCACTCGCAGCGATTCTCAGAAAGTATCGCGACATGGTCGCCCGGTTCGACTCCCAGTTCGATCAACCCAGCGGCCGCTCGGTCTGCCTGGCGGCGGTAGTTGTCCCAGGTCACGTCGCGGAACAGGCCATCCTGCTGGTACCGCAGAGCAATCCGCAATCCGTATCGCTCTGCCTGGTCGCGATGCATTGCGCAGAGGCTGTTCCAGTTAGAAGCCGCCGCGAGTGATTTCTGAGTCATGCAGGGCCCTCATCCGTGGGTGAGGCGGCAGTCTATCAGAGCGGGTTTGAGGACTCAGCGCGACTTCGGTGACGTCAGCTTCCAGCGTGCGGTGCAGGATTCACGGCAAACCATACGTTTGCCCCACGGTTACGCGCTTTCAGTCTCAATCAGGTCCCGGACTTTGTCTGAGATGTCCTTGCGGCACCATGCGCCTTCCCAGCGGATTTTTCGGACAGCTTCGTAGGCTCGGCGTTTGGCATCGAAGATGTTGTCACCCAGCGCGGTGACTCCCAGCACGCGGCCGCCGTTATTGTGCGGCTCGCCGTCGATCAGCTTCGTGCCGGCGTGAAAAACTTTCACGTCCTCTTCTGCGTCGGCGTCGGCAATGCCAGTGACCGGGCGGCCTTTCTCATAGGCGGCCGGATAACCGTCGGAAGCCATGACGACGCAGACCGCCGGACGCTCGTCCCATACCAGCGGGTCAATCTGGTCGAGCCGTCCTTCAGCGGCAGCCAGCAGGATCTCGGCCAAGTCCGACTTCAGCCGCATCAGCACGGGCTGGGCTTCCGGGTCGCCGAAACGGACGTTGTATTCCAGAACCTGCGGCCCCGTTTCGGTCAGCATCAGGCCTGCGTAGAGGATTCCGCGGAAGGGCGTGTCCTCGGTGTTCATCGTGTGGACGGTCGGGACGAGGACGTTTTCGACAATCTCGTCCATCATTTCCTCGGTAATCAGCGGCGTCGGGCAGTACGCTCCCATACCGCCGGTGTTCGGACCGAGGTCTCCATCCAGAGCCCGCTTGTGATCCTGCGAGGCTTCGAGAGGGATGATCGTGTTGCCATCGACGATGGCCAGAATGCTGGCTTCCTGCCCGACAAGGCACTCTTCGATAATCAACTCGTTGCCAGCGTCGCCGAATTCGCGGTCGACGAGGATCCGCTTGATTGCGTCTTTGGCCTCCGAGTGATTTTTGCAGACGATCGCTCCCTTTCCGGCCGCCAGTCCGTCGGCTTTCACGACGATCGGACCATCTTCGAGCGTATCGAGCGAGGCCATCGCCGCTTCCGCCCGGTCAAACTGCTCGTACTTTGCCGTCGGCACGTTGGCTCGGCGAAGAATGCGCTTGGTGAACACCTTGCTGTTCTCAAGCTGAGCCGCCGCCTTGTTCGGGCCGAACGCTTTCAGCCCCTCGGCGTTCAACGCGTCGACCAGGCCGGCACACAGCGGAGCCTCCGGGCCGACGACGGTGAGGTCGATCTGCTCGTCTTTGGCAAACTGAACAAGTGCCGAAATGTCAGAATCAGCAATGTCTACGTTGATTCCGTCTGCAGCCGTTCCGGCGTTTCCGGGGGCACAATAAACCGTGTCGACAAGGGGCGATCGCTTGAGCTTCCACAGAAGGGCGTGCTCGCGTCCGCCCTGACCAACGACCAGGACTTTCATGAGTCACCGTGCCTTGAGTCACATCCTGATGACAGAGCGGGACGTTCCATCATGCTTTGTGATGGCGTCAAACCGACCGAGTCACTCGGGAAAGGGAGCCGGAAGGAAGAGAAATTCGGCTCCGCCGATCGAGCCCGTCCGTGGGAGGCGGCGGAGTATAGCGATGCCGGAGAAACTGTGAAGCATGCTTTACAGAGATCGGAGTCTTTTTTTGAAAGCGATGGGTTCGCACCGATGAGTTGAGCCGAATGCCTCCCATCCTATCCATCGATCAACCATCATGTCTTGGCATCGCTGCATAGAAGAAGTGCACTTTGGCTGGAGAAAACTCATGGCACGTTCGGCTCAAGTCTGTCTGCTCGTTTCGTGTCTACTTCTGTTGTCGGGGATCGGTTGTAACGATCAGGGAAAACCCGATTTGATTTCTCAGCAGGTGCCTGATGAAAAACCATCCAGCGAATCGGCGATATCGGATCCGGTTGAATTGAAGACGACTTCATTTGCGGAACTGCAAACGCTCATCGCATCCCACAAAAACGACATCGTTGTCTGCGATTACTGGGCGACTTCGTGTGCCCCATGCATCAAGGAGTTTCCGCGTCTGGTGCAACTGCACGGCAAGTACAAAGGGGAGAAGGTCGTCTGCATTTCGGCCAGCCTCGACTTCGAGGATCTTGAGCCGATTGAGGACTACCATAAGAACACTCTGGTCTTTCTGAAACAGCAGGGGGCTTCGTTTGAAAACGTTCTACTAAGCGAAGACAACCTCACAGTGCTCGATGAGAAGCTGGCGGTCCCGTCGCTGCCGATCGTGGAAGTCTACGAGCAAAGCGGGAAGCTCAGCCGGAGGTTCGAGGGCAAATTCACCTACGAAAACGACGTGCTGCCTCACGTCGAGAAGCTCTTCGCCGAACAGTTCGGCAAGTGACTTGTGAGGCACAACTCACCAGGAACGACTCGCCATGAAAGCCGCCTTCATTCACGAAACGGGCGAACCCTCTGTCTTTCAGTACGGGGATCTGCCGACTCCCGAGCCTGGCCCCGGCCAGGTGCTGGTCAAAATCGGAGCGGCCGCGGTTAACCCGATCGACACCTACATCCGCAGCGGAGCCGTCGCGCTTCCGAACGAATTTCCC